>SWCD01004334.1_pt1 | contig 93422 bp, 94 predicted proteins | sample 4693011 | NCBI WGS metagenome assembly SWCD01 (sample SAMN10267278, study PRJNA491770) | bioreactor metagenome | isolation source: DHS bioreactor inoculated with marine | place: Japan: Omine Ridge, Nankai Trough | reverse complement strand
GGAGATGCCTCCGAGGGTCGTATCCGGTATTAGCTTCGGTTTCCCGAGGTTATCCCAGAGTGAGGGGCAGGTTACTCACGTGTTACTCACCCGTTCGCCACTAATCCAGCCGGAGCAAGCTCCAGCTTTCATCGTTCGACTTGCATGTATTAAGCACGCCGCCAGCGTTCGTCCTGAGCCAGGATCAAACTCTCCGTAAATGTTTGATTGCTCGATCAGCCGAAGCTGACCGGCACATCTAGCGCAGCTGACCGTCCAAGGACGAGCCTGCTGCAAGTTTGATACTGACAAGAACAAACATCATTGCTGACATTTGTTTGTTGTCTATATATATTCCAAAGGAATCTCCTCAGTCGACCGAAGTCAACCGACGAGGTTTTTGGCATTTGACATTGTGCACGCTGTTGAGTTCTCAAGGATCGGGCGCGCCTAAAGCGTGACCTTCCGGCCGTTTTTAGGGCAACTGCTCTAGCCTACCACCACTTGCCTCACTCCGCGCACCGCAGAACCCAAATCGCGAAGCGATCAGAGCCGTACGTTTACTGGAGTGTTCCAGAGGTGGGTTTTCCATCGTAGTCCGACACACACCCTGCTACAAGAGCAGTGAGCCTGTCGGCGAGGAAGTCGTTCCGCTTGAGGCTCAGAAGCTCTTCGGCTAGCTGAAACCTTTGGGGTGACAAGGAGAAACTCTATGTCCTTCCGGGGGTGCGTGCAAATTTATCTGCATCCCGGGCGTGTCGGATTTTTGTCACGCTGAAATAGGCGATCGACACCGCGAACAACAGGGCCATTTCGACCGCCAAAGCGGGGACCATGACGCGAAACACGTATCCGGAAATTGAGCCTGGAGCGCCCTGCTCGACAAGGTCGACAGCCGCCACGCAGACCAGAGTCAGCGCGGCCGCTGACCAGCTCGCAGCGAAGAGCCAGCGGGGCATCGTGGATGGTGCTGGCACGGCCTGTCTCCCCCGCAGCCAGACGATCCCCGCGACCCCGAGGATCACAATCCCGAGAACACTGCTGGCGTACTGCAGCCAGTCGTAGCCGGCAAGCGGCCCCCACATTCTGGCGAGCGCCGGCAGCCACTCAGAACCCGCTCGCTCCGGGTGGGTGAACAGATCCCAGACCACATGTGAGATCGAGCCAAGTACCAGGGAGAGGACGAGCAGAGCCAGGTCTCGCGGACGGCGGATGGTTGCGGCTTGCGTCGTGCGCCATTCAACCGGAAGGCGGCTCCGCAGCGCGCCGGGCGCGAGCGCCGTCACCGTTGGGCGCACACACATCCGCCAGGTGACGAAAAGCACTGCAGCGAGGGCAAGGTCGATACTCACGGCACCCCACCAGCTGTGCGTCACCCGATAGGCCTCCAGAACGGGGAACACCGGGTAGAACAACGGGAGATCCGGCACCATGGCACCGAGAGCAATGGCGGATGGAACAAGCGCCGTGCGCTGGAACGGAAGCGCGACGATCGCGTGGCTCAGCGTAAACGGCACGGCATCACTGAACGAACACGCCGGCGAGTGTTTTCTTTCCCCGCCGCAACACGGCCATCCCGTGGTGAAGCGCGGCAGACTCCAGAGCCGCGTCGGCCGAATCCACCTTCACGTTGTTGAGGTATACGCCGCCCTGGTCGATCGCCCTGCGTGCCTCCCCGAGGCTTGAGGTCAGTCCGGTGTCGACGAGAAGCTGGGCGATGAGGGTATCCGGCGCTGTCGTCGTGTTTGGCAGCTCACGCAGGGCGGACTCCAGAGTCGCCTCATCCAGCGCGGAGAGCTCGCCCTGCCCGAAAAGCGCTGCGGACGCGGCGATCGCGGTGTGGGTTGCCGCCTCACCGTGCACGAGCGTCGTGACATCCTCGGCAAGGCGCAACTGCGCCGCGCGCCTGAATGGCTCCTTCGCCACGGCATCCTCGAGCTCGGCAATCTCGGCCCGCGACAGGAACGTGAACACCTTGAGCCGCTCGATGACATCGGCATCATCCGTGTTGAGCCAGAACTGGTAGAACGCATACGGGCTGCACATGGTGGCATCAAGCCAAATGGCGTTGCCCTCGCTCTTGCCAAACTTCGTGCCATCCGTGTTCGTGATGAGCGGGGTGCCGATCGCGTGCACCGTCGCGCCCTCGGCCTTGCGCACAAGCTCCGTGCCACTGGTCAGGTTGCCCCACTGGTCGCTGCCGCCCGTCTGCAGCAGGCAGCCGTAGCTGCGGTACAGCTCGAGAAAGTCCAGGCCCTGCAGAATCTGGTAGCTGAACTCGGCATAGCTGATGCCCTCGCTCGAGTTGAGCCTCGTACTTACGGCATCTTTCTTCAGCATTGTGCCCACGCGGTAGTGCTTGCCGATGTCTCGAAGAAAGTCGATGGCAGACATCGGAGCAGTCCAGTCGAGGTTATTCACCAGGCGCGCAGCGCTCTCCCCCTCGAAGCTCAAGAACTTCGACACCTGCTCGGCAAGGTAACCAACCCACTCCGCGACGGTGTCCTTCGTGTTCAGCGTGCGTTCTGCCGTCGGGCGAGGATCGCCGATAAGTCCAGTGGAGCCGCCGACGAGGCCAAGCGGCTTGTGGCCGGCCAGCTGGAGACGGCGCATGGTGAGGAGCTGCACGAGATTGCCCAGGTGCAGGCTCGGAGCTGTGGGGTCGAATCCGCAGTAGAACGTGACCGGTGGGCCGTCGAGGAGTGCTTTGAGTTCCGCGGCATCCGTTGAGATGTGGATGAGCCCGCGCCACTCTATTTCGTCCCACACGCTCTCGAAAGATTCGTCGTTGCGTTGGGAGGTCAGGGCTTCGGATGCTGGCACCGAGTCAGGATATCAGTGGGTCTGCTCGTCCTCTGCCGACGACTCCCGCAGCTCAGACACAATCCCCCGCGGCGGATAAACCCAGGCTACGAGCACCACCGAAATGATCATGAGCAACAGCCAGGAGCCGAGTTTCGCCACGGAGACAAGTTCCCAACCGTCCGCCTGATTGGGGTAGCTCCACGCTCGGGACCAGGTTGCGATGTTTTCCGCAATCCAGATGAACAGGGCAACAAGAATGAAGGCAAGGACAACGGGCATCCGTAGCCTGACCCGAAAAATGCGAAAGTGCATCATGCATGGACCGAATACCGCCAGGATCGCGAGCAGCAACACCCAGCGTGCATCCCAGATGTAGTGGTGACTGAAGAAGTTCACGTAGATGAGCACGGCCAGGATCGCCGTGATCCACCGTCGCGGATAACGCTCGAACCGCAGGTCGAAAAGTCGATACACCCGCACGAGATACGAGCCAACCGAGGCGTACATGAATCCGCTGTACAGCGGGACGTTGAGGATGTGCAGCACACCGTCCCCCTCGTAGATCCACGATCCGACACTCGTCTTGAACAGTTCCATCCCGGTGCCAACGATGTGGAACAGGATGATGACCCGCAATTCGCGGAGTGTCTCCAGCCGGAACGCCACCATGAGGATCTGGATGGCCACGGCCGCGAGCGTGACGAAGTCATTGCGCGCGAGAGCCGCCTCATCCGGATACCAGAGGGCAGTCGCAAACAGCACGGCGAGCATGGCCGCGCCGAACACGCAGGCCCAGCCCTGCTTGAGCGTGAAGACCGCGAGCTCCACGAGCCAGCGCGAAACGCGGTTTCGGGGGGCTTGCTGCAGAATGCGGCGAGCTCGAGCGTCAATGAACCGCTCCACCGCGGTGCCATCGCCGCGCCGGGCGTGTTGTGGCTCCATCACTGGCTCACTGTATCCGAATGCCCTGCGGTCGAGTCGCCAAGCTTGCAGGCTTGATTTAGTGAACTCATGCTTCTATACTTGATTTCGTAGAATCAAGCTCAGGGACTAGAGAGGGTCAGAATGTTCGTCATCACCGCAGATCAAGTGGACAGCCGATCCACCCTCGACCGCGTGGCCGCCATGATCGAGGACCTCAACACCGGCGATGTGCAACCGGTTCTCCCCGCGGATCGAACGGCGGGCGACGAGTTGCAACTCCTTGTCGCGGATGCGGCCGACGCACTCACCATCATTCTGCAGCTCACGCGCACCGGCCAGTGGAGCGTCGGATGCGGCGCAGGCGCCGTGAACACCCCGCTCCCCGGCAACATTCGTGAGGCTACCGGCCCAGCATTCATCGCGGCACGTCGTGCGGTCGACCGGGCCAAAAAGCGACCAACCCGGTTTGCCCTCGAAACCGAGCCGGCCACCACGCAGGCCGCGGACGGCGAAGCGCTCGTCGACTTACTTCTCGCGCTGAGAGCACGCAGAACCGCCGAGGGCTGGGAACTTCACGACCTCCTCGAGGGGACGACACTGACCCAGGCGGATGCAGCCGCCCGGCTCGGCATCAGCCCTCAAGCGGTCAGCCTGCGCGCCAAGGCGGGAGAATTGCGCACAGAACAAGCCGCGCGGGGACCACTCACCCGAATGCTCGCCGAACTCGATAGCGTGGACCCCAACGCATCGGGAGGCCGCGCATGATCATCCTCGACATCATTCTGTGGAGCGTATTGCTGCTCCTGCTGGCAGCAGGATTGTTCCTGAGCCTGCTGGCAAGCCGACGGCCGACCGCGCAGAAACCTGGCACATACTGGCTCATCATCCCCGTCGTCGTCCTCATCGCCGCTGCCATTGTGTTCGCCGTGGCCGGCGGTGCGCACAACCCTCCCGCCGCAGCATTCACGATTGCCGCAACCGGTCTCCTTCTGTTGATCGGCGTCATCGGCGGCAGCCCGCTCGTGCTCGTCGTCCTCGAACTCGCCGGGAGCGGCGCTGTTCCGCTCGGTGACCACGGCGGAATTCTCGTGAGCGAGACGGGCGCGAAGTCGAAGAATCGCGAAATCCTGCGCGGTGGGATGACGATCGGCTACCTGGAGCGTTTGGCCATCATTGGAGCTGCGCTCCTCGGCCAGTTCGCCGCGGTCGCCATCGTGGTCGCTGTGAAAGGTCTTGGCCGCTTTTCTGAACTCGAAAACTCTGCAGCACGCGAACGCTTCATCATCGGAACACTCGTGAGCATCGTGTGGGCCGCGGCGTGCGTCGTACCCGCCGTGATCGCCTGGTAGCAGACAGCGTTGCTGAGCCGAGCGGATTAGCTGCGCCGCTTAGGCGAGTGCGCCTTGTACGGCGACACCGTCGGGTCACCCGGGATCCAGAACCGCCACGGAAACTCGCCCGTGCCGCCCGGCCCGGACACCCCCGTGCGCGGCCCCGTGGACACCGCTGGCACTCCCCCACCAAGCTCCAGCCGAATGTGGCTCGTCGCAAGATCGACCCCGCCGTCGGCGAGGGTGATACCCGCAGCCACGGCGAGCCTGGCTGGACCGCGAGCGAGGTCAGCGTCTGAGCGCGACGTGACCCGACGCGTCCTCGCCACGTCGATCCCCTCAACGATCTCGCCCGCGCGCAGCAGGCATCCGGATGCCTGCCCCTCGGGCCCGCACACCACGTTCGCGCAGGTGTGCATCCCGTAGGTGAAGTACGTGTAGAGGTGACCAGGCTCGCCGAACATCACCGCGTTACGGTTCGTCTTGCCTCGGAACGCGTGCGAACCCGGATCCTCGGAGCCGTGGTACGCCTCCACCTCGGTGATCCGAACCACCACGGCGCCCTCCGGCGTGTCCACGGTGAGACGCGAGCCGAGGAGCAACGGAGCAACCTCGAAACTCGGCGCAGACAGGACAGCGCGATCGAGCGGCATTAGTCCGGAAACGGAACCGACAGAGACCTCACCCGCTCGGTGAGGGCCGCCAACTGCTCCGCTACCCGGTCCGGTGCTGTACCGCCTGCGCCATTCCTGCTGGCAATCGACCCCGCCACCGTGAGCACGCCCCGGACGGTTGGCGTCAGGAACGGTGACACCGACTGCAACTGTTCATCGCTCACCTCGTCGAGGTCCAGTCCGTTCGCCTCGCAGAACGCGACGAGCGCGCCCGTCACCTCGTGTGCAACGCGAAACGGTACGCCCTGCCGCACGAGCCACTCGGCCACATCCGTGGCGAGCGAGAACCCCTGAGGGGCGAGCGCCGCCATCCGTTCGGTGTCGAAGCTCAGTGTCGCAACCATCCCCGCGAACGCCGGAAGGAGAACCTCCAGGGTTTCCACGGAATCGAAGACCGGCTCCTTGTCTTCCTGAAGGTCGCGATTGTACGCGAGTGGGAGGCCCTTGAGCGTGGCGAGCAACCCGGCAAGGTTGCCGATGAGCCGGCCTGCCTTGCCGCGGGCGAGCTCGGCGATGTCCGGATTCTTCTTCTGCGGCATGATCGACGAGCCGGTGGAGTAAGCGTCGTGAAGGGTCACGAACCCGAACTCCCGCGTGTTCCAGAGGATGATTTCCTCGGCGAACCTGGACAGATCGATCCCCAACTGTGCGGTGATGAACGCGAACTCCGCCACGACATCGCGTGCGGCCGTCGCGTCGATCGAGTTCTCACTCGGGCCGGACAGCCCCAGTTCTGACGCCACGAGGGCAGGGTCAAGACCGAGGGAACTCCCGGCAAGCGCTCCCGCACCATACGGCGAAACGGAGGCGCGCACTCGCCAGTCCCTCAACCGCTCCAGCGTGCGCACGAGAGGCCAGGCGTGTGCCAACAGGTGGTGCGACAGCAAAACAGGCTGGGCGTGCTGCAGATGAGTGCGCCCTGGCATGGCCGCGTGCGGGTGCGCGGTTGCCTGGCCGGCGATCGCGTCGATGAGTTGCTCCACCTGGTGTCCGATCACCCGCGCATGATCGACCAGGTAGAGCCGAACGAGCGTGGCAATTTGGTCGTTGCGACTGCGCCCGGCGCGCAACTTGCCACCAAGCTCCGGTCCGGCGATGCGCACGAGTTCGCGCTCCAACGCTCCATGCACGTCCTCGTCGGTGTCCTCGGCAGTGATCGAGCCATCCTGCCAGCCGACCAAAAGGGTCTCCAGCGCCGCAAGCATCTGCGTGAGCTCGACCTTGTCGAAATATCCCGCCGCCGCAAGGGCGTGGGCGTGCGCGCGTGACCCGGCGATGTCGTAGGGGGCGAGCTGCCAGTCAAAGTGGGTCGACCGGCTCAGGCGCGCCAGCTCCGGGGATGGACCCGACGCAAATCGGGCACCCCAGAGACTCCCCTGGTTTGTCGAGCCGCCGCCGGACATTACTTGCCCGCCGTGCCCTTTGAGGCGGCATCCCGACGCGCGGAAATCCGGCTCGGCAGGGACCACAACTCGATGAACCCCTTCGACAGCGACTGGTCGAAGGTGTCCCCGGTGTCGTAGGTCGCCAGATCGAAGTCGTAGAGGCTCTCTGCGCTCCGCTGACCGGTCACGACGGCGCGGCCGCCCTGCAGCGTGAGCCGGATGTCCCCGCTCACGTGCCGCTGTGTGTCATCGATGAACACGTCGATCGACCGCTTGAGCGCGGAGAACCACAGACCGTCGTAGACCAGGTTCGCCCAGTCCGCTTCGACCTTGCGCTTGTAGCGGTTGAGGTCACGCTCCAGCGTGAGGTTCTCCAGCGCTTCGTGCGCGGCGATAAGCGTGGTGGCCGCCGGCGTCTCGTAGATTTCCCGGCTCTTGATACCAACGAGCCGGTCCTCGATGATGTCGACGCGTCCGATACCATGCTTCCCAGCCAGGGCGTTCAAATTCTGGATGACCTCGAGCGGCGACTGGGCTACCCCATCAATCGCCATCGGAATACCGCGGTCAAACGTGATGATGATCTCATCCGCCGGCTGCACGACCGCCGGATCCTGTGTGTATTCGTAGAGGTCCTCAATCGGCGGGTTCCACGGGTCCTCGAGAAAGCCGGTCTCCAGGGTGCGGCCCCACACGTTCTTGTCGATCGAGTATGGGCTCTTCTTGGACTGTTCAATCGGCAGATTGCGCTCCTGCGCGTACACGATCGCTTTGTCCCTCGTGAGGGCCAGATCGCGCACAGGGGCAATGCTCGTGAGCTCTGGGGCGAGTGCGGCGATGGCCGCCTCGAACCGGACCTGGTCATTGCCCTTACCCGTGCACCCGTGGGCGACGCTGTCCGCGCCCAGCTCGTGAGCTGTGGCCGCAAGGTACTTGGCGATGAGCGGCCGCGACAGCCCGGAGACCAGCGCATATTGCTTTTGGTAGCTCGCGTTCGCCTTGAGCGCCGGCATCAGGTAGTCGTTCGCGAATTCATCCTTTGCGTCGACGACGACTGCATCCACCGCACCGCAATCGAGAGCACGCTGGCGGATGTCCTCCATGTTTTCGCCGCCCTGGCCCACGTCGACGGCGAGCGCGACAACCTCCTTGCCCGTGGCATCCTTCAGCCAGCCGATTCCAACGGATGTATCGAGACCGCCGGAATAGGCGAGGACTACGCGTTCTGACATGGGGGTTGACTCCTTGGGTTTCTTGGTTAGTTTAAGCGGCGTTGATCTGTGTGACGGTGTCAGGAAGTTTCCTGCTGTTGCAGCAACCAGACGAGCAGTGCCTTTTGGGCGTGCAACCGGTTCTCGGCTTCATCCCAGATGACGCTCTGCGGTCCATCCAGAACCTCGGCGGTCACCTCGAAGCCGCGGTCGGCGGGGAGACAGTGGAGGAACAGCGCGTCTGGCTTCGCGAGCGCGAGAAGTGAAGCGTTGACCTGATAGGGGCTCAGCGTCGTGAGGCGCGCTGCCTTCTCCTCCTCCTTGCCCATCGACACCCAGGTGTCGGTCACGACGACGTCGGCGCCGACGACGGACTCGGCGGGGTCCGTGAAAAGCTGCACGCTGCCCCCGGTCTCTGTCGCGCGCGCTTTCGCATCGGCGACCACAGCCTCTGCTGGCTCATACCCGGCCGGGGACGCCACGCGAACGTGCATCCCTGCGGTCGCCCCGGCAAGAAGGTAGGACTGCGCCATGTTGCACGCACCGTCGCCGAGGAACGTGACGGTGAGACCAGCAAGTTCGCCGCGGTGCTCTCGAATGGTGAGAAGGTCGGCGAGCAGCTGACACGGGTGGAACTCGTCGCTGAGCGCATTGATAACGGGCACCGTGGTCCCCTGCGCCATTTCCTCCAACCCAGACTGGGCGTAGGTGCGCCACACGATGGTCGCCACCTGACGCTCGAGCACGCGCGCCGTGTCTGCTGCCGTCTCCTTGCCACCGAGCTGGCTGTTCGCCGTGCTGATGATGAGCGGCACTCCCCCAAGGTCGGCAATACCGACCGCGAAAGACACCCTCGTGCGCGTCGACGACTTGTCAAAAATAACGGCGACAGTCTGTGGACCGGCCAGGGGCTTGACCGAGAACCGATCACGTTTCAACTCGACGGCAAGATCCAAAATCTCGGACTGTTCCGAGTGAGTCAGGTCGTCGTCACGCAGCAAGTGGCGCGTCATGATATTTCCTCCAGTGATGCTCTGAACAATTCCTGAAACTCGGCGAGCTCGGCGTCCCCGACGATGAGGGGCGGCGCCAGACGGATGCTGCGATCGTTGGGCGCATTGATGATGAGGCCCCGGGAGAACGCGGCGGCGGCAAGATCCTTGGCCACGGGTTTGGAGAGACCGACACCAATGAGGAGCCCCCGTCCTCTCACCTGCTCGATGAGCGGATGATTCAACCCAGCGATGAGCGCTCGCAGTTCGACGCCGCGACGATGGGCGTTGTCGACGAGACCGGCGCGCTCGATTTCACCCAGCACGGCATTCCCGGCAGCGGTGGCCAGCGGGTTCCCGCCGAACGTGCTGCCGTGCTGTCCGGATGTGAACAGAGACGATGTCTCGCCAAAGGTCAGGAGCGCGCCAATCGGAACGCCGCCGGCGAGCCCCTTCGCGATCGCGATCGCATCGGGAACCACGTCGAACTGCTGGAACGCAAACCAGGTTCCCGTGCGGCCGATCCCGGTTTGGATCTCATCGAAGATGAGGAGCGTCCCATGCTCGCGTGTGAGTTCTCTCGCTCTCGCGATGTACCCGTCCGGGAGTTCAACAACACCAGCTTCACCCTTGATCGGCTCAAGGACGAGCGCCGCGACATCCGGGCCCATCGCAGCTTCCAGGGCCTCGATCGTCGAATCGATGTGCTCGACGCCGGGGACCAGCGGAGTGAACGGTTCCTGCAGCGCGGGTTGGCCGGTGAGGGACAGTGCTCCCATCGTGCGGCCGTGAAATGAACGGGTAAGGGCAAGAATGCGCGGGCGGGGACCGCCGGCCACATTGAGCCTGGCAAGTTTGACCGCCGCCTCGATCGCTTCGGTGCCCGAGTTGCAGAAGAACACGCGACCGCGTTCACCTGCGCCGCTGATGCGCTGGAGGCGTTCGGCGAGCTCCACCTGGGGTGGCGTCGCAAAGTAGTTGGAGACGTGGGCGAGCGAAGCAATCTGGTTGCTGACCGCCTCAACGAGCACAGGGTGTGCATGCCCCAGGGCGTTCACGGCGATCCCGGCGAGGAAATCCAGGTACCGTTTGTCCCCGGTGTCCCAGACGTAGCAACCTTCGCCGCGCACCAGCATGGCGAGAGGGTCGGTGACCGTCCCCATCATGCTCGCGCGGTATCGGGAGTACCACTTCTGTTCGCTCATGGTGCGGTCCTTTCCCCTGTGGTCACTATGGTGCCTGAATCGCCGAACGGTTCCGAGACCAGCAGATGTGGAACCCGTCCGTCCATGATGGCGACGCGGCGAACGCCACGCTGGATGGCGCTGCGCGCTGCCGCCACCTTCGGGATCATTCCTGCCTCGAGCGTCGGCTCCAGTGTGGCAAGTTCGTTCTCGTCGATCACGCTCACGAGCGTCGCGCGGTTCGGCCAATCCCGGTAGAGCCCGGTCACATCCGTGAGCAGGAGCAACCACTTTGCTCCGAGCGCGGCTGCCAGTGCAGCGGCCGCGGCATCCGCGTTGATGTTGAGCAGCTCACCGCTTTCCACGTCCCGCGCAATTGCCGACACGACGGGAATGCTCCCCGCGTTCAATGCTGCCGTGACCGCGGTTGTGTCCACGCTCTCGACCTCGCCCACGTGCCCGAGATCGACTACGACTCCCTCGACGACCGTGCCCGCTCGCCTTGCCACGAAGAGGTTTTGGGTGTCCCCGGCGATCGCGGTAGCCGCGCCGCCCACGGCGTGCACCTGATCGACGAGTTCGGCGCCGATGCGCAGGAGGACCTCGCGCACGACGTGAACGGCATCTGCGGTCGTGACGCGCAGGCCGCCACGAAACTCGCTGTGGATGCCGTTTGCGGCAAGCTCGGCGGAAATCTGCGGACCGCCGCCGTGGGAGACCACCACGCGGATTCCGGCACTCTGCAGAGTAAGGATGTCCTCGCAGAACGCGGCCGCGAGCGCATCATCGACCATGGCGTTGCCACCGAACTTCACCACGACGGTGTCGTCGCGGAGGTCCTCAAGCCAGTTCCTGGTCATGGTCAACTCGAGTACGCGCTGTTCTCATGCACGTAGTCGTGCGTGAGGTCGTTGGTCAAAATGGTGGCTGAGGCGTTGCCGGCTGCAAGGTCAAGATCGACGTCCAGCTCTCGCGGGGTCAAGTCCACCCGGTCCCTCGGTTCATCTGGCTCCCCCGCGTGGCACACGCGAACGCCGTTCATGCTGACATCGACCTGGTATGGGTCGAACTCGGCATCCGTCGTGCCGATCGCCGCGAGAACTCTCCCCCAGTTGGGGTCGTTGCCGAACACCGCGGTCTTGAACAGGTTGCTGCGCGCGATGGCTCGACCGACCGTGACGGCATCACTCTCGCTGGCTGCTCCGCGAACCGTAATGGTGATGTTGTGGCTTGCCCCTTCGGCATCCGCCATGAGCTTGTGTGCGAGCTCGTCGCACACCTCAGCGAGCGCGCGGGAGAAGTCGGCGAGCTCGGGCCGTACGCCTGACGCGCCGGATGCCAGGAGCGTCACCTGGTCATTCGTCGAGGTGCAGCCGTCGGAGTCTAGGCGGTCGAATGTCACGGCGGTAGCGGCCCGTAACGCCGTATCGAGTTCCAGAGAGCTAAGGACCGCGTCCGTGGTCACGACCACGAGCATCGTGGCGAGCGCAGGGGCGAGCATTCCAGCACCCTTTGCCATTCCGCCGATCGTCCATCCGTCGCGGGTGCGGGACGCGGTCTTCGCTACGGTGTCTGTCGTCATGATTGCGCGTGACGCCGAATCGCCGCCGTCGCGGCTCAACGCTTCCGCGGCTGACGCAATACCGGCGAGCACTTTGTCCCGGTCCAGCTGCTCCCCAATGAGTCCTGTCGAACACACGAGCACATCTCCGGCAGAAGTATCCAGGATCGCGGAGACCGATTCGGCCATCGCGTGCACCGTCTGGAAGCCCTGAGCGCCTGTGAAACAGTTGGCCCCGCCGGAGTTCAGCACGATCGCACTCACCACGCCATCGCGAATGACCTGTTCGGACCACAGGATCGGATTGGCTTTCGAGCGATTGCTCGTGAAGACGGCCGCAGCCGAAGTGAGCGGTCCGCGATTCACGACAAGAGCAACATCCGGCCCCCTGTTCTTCTTGAGGCCAGCGGCAACGCCGGCCGCCTCAAACCCCAGTGCTTCGGTGACGCTCACGGCGCGACTCCGTTCACGGGAAGGCCAGTACCTTCTGGAAGGCCGAGCGCAATGTTCGCCGACTGGATGGCGGCGCCCGCCGTACCCTTCACAAGATTGTCGATGGCGGTAATCGTGACCACGCGCCCCGCCGCCTCGTCGACAGCGAGACCGATGAGGGCAGAGTTGGAACCGAGCACATCGGCCGTCTTCGGGAACACGCCTTCGGGAAGTACGGTGACGAATCTCTCGCCCGAGTATGCGAGCTCCCACGCCGCACGAACTTCTGCCGCTTTGACCCCCGGCGCCAGTCTCGCGGTCGAGGTGGCAAGAATTCCCCTGGCCATAGGCACGAGAACCGGGGTGAAGGACACGCTCACGTTTCGTCCGCCCGCGACCGTCAGATTCTGCACGATTTCCGGGGTGTGCCGGTGGACCCCGCCCACGCCGTACGCACTCGCCGATCCGGTGATTTCACTCGCGAGCAGCTCGGGCTTCGGCGCTTTGCCTGCCCCTGACGTGCCTACGGCTAAAACGGCCACGAGGTCGTCCGCCATGACGATGCCGTCGCGGATGCCCGGAGCGAGCCCCAGGGTGATCGCCGTGACGTTGCAGCCCGGAACCGCGATGCGCCCGACCCCCGCAAGCGTGTCTCTCTGCTTTCCCCCGGTGGAGAGCAGGAGCTCGGGGAGGCCGTAGCCCCACGGCTCGTGAAAGTCGCCGCCATAAAAGGCAGCCCAGGCGGCCGCATCGGTGAGCCGATGGTCTGCGCCACAGTCCACGACGAGATCCACACCCGTCAACCCCGCCGCGAGTTCGCCGGAGTGCCCATGCGGAAGGGCAAGAAACACGACGTCGTGGCCGGAGAGCGTGGACGTTGTTGTCGGCGCAAGCACGAGATCCGCGAAGCTTCGAAGGTGCGGATGCGCCGCAATGAGCGGTGTTCCAGCATTCTGGTGCGCGGTGACGGTGCGGACGTCAAATTCCGGGTGGGCGGCCAGTAGGCGGAGCAATTCTCCACCGGCGTACCCACTTGCGCCAGCAATGGCTACCGATATGGACATGTCGTTCATCCTCTGATGCGTGCGTCGGACAGGGACCGAGGCGGCGACGCGGCGGGGCAGCTGGTTGTGATCAGCGCTGCGGCGTCGCCGAAAGTCGGCGCGCACGGCGACCGCGGATGTTCACACGACGAGCATCGCCGAGCAGGTTCTGCTCGAAGCGGGAATCGCGCGAAGTGTCCACGCGGTAACGATAGCGGTTGTCTGCGCCCAGACGAAATCGTGTGACCTGCCGGAATCCCGGAGTGGGTTAAGGTTTAAGCGACGTTGCGCTCAGAACTGGAGCGCCGAGAGGAAAGCAGGACTCATGTCTTCACCATTCGACGATCTACTCCAGCAGATCCCCATTGGCGATATTGCCAAGCAGATCGGCATCGACCCCTCGGTTGCCGAATCCGCGATCGCCCAGATCCTCCCCACGCTCGTGAGCGGTATGGCCGCAAACGCGCAGAACACCAAGGGTGCGGATTCACTCGAGAAGGCGCTCGCGTCTCACCAGGGCAAGCTCGGCAGCATCAAGGCGGTCACGGATGTTGACACGGCAGACGGCGACAAGATTGTCAGCCACGTGTTCGGTTCGAAGAAGGACGAGGTCGTGAAGGCCGTCGCCAGCACGAAGGGCGTCACGCAGGACATCATTGCGAAGATCCTTCCGATTGTCGCCCCCATCGTTCTGGCCTGGATCGCGAATCAGTTCTTCAGCGGAAACAAGGAGACCGCGAGCTCGAAGTCGTCGACCACGACGGAAAGCTCCTCCGGCGGCATTGGTGATCTGCTGGGCGGATTGCTCGGTGGCGTGACCGGCAGCAATTCCAGCAGCGGTGGCGACCTTCTTGGTGGGCTGCTCGGCGGGCTGCTCGGCGGAAAGAGCTAGTCGCGCAAGACCGCACCACACTTTTTTGCGGCGGAGGCAACACCGGCCATTTTGGCTTCGGTTGCTTCCGCCGCTGTCAGTGTGCGGTCCGGAGCACGAAAACGCAGAGCGAAGGTGAGTGACTTCATTCCCGGCTCGACCCCGGATCCTCGGTAATCATCTACGAGGCGGGCGTGCTCGAGCAAGGTGCCGGCACCAGCCTCGAACGCCACCTGCACTGCGTTGGCGGCCACGGAGTCTGCAACGACCAGGGACACATCCTGTGTCGCGGCCGGGTACGTGGAAATCGAGCTCGACGACACCTCCTGCGGGGCCAGTTCGATGAGTTTTCCCAAGTCCAGCTCGACAGCCGCAACCCGCCGTGGGAGGTCGAGTTCGTGGGCAAGCGACGGAAGCAGCTCCCCCGCGAAGCCGAGGTCTGCGCCGTTGTAGGAGAGAACTGCCGTACGTCCGGGATGCAGGCCGCACACCTGACCTGCGGTCACCGTGAGGGATGCCCCCACGGCTGCGGCAACCCGTTGAGCCGCGGAGAGCGCGTCGGACAAGCCAGCAACGACGGCCGGCTGTCCAGGCTGTTTCGGCACGACATCGCCGAGGATGAGCGCAGCAACGCGCAGCGGCTGGTTCGGAATCGACCGGTTCAGTTCCGCCAGCTCGGCATCGCTCGGTTTCGCATTCCCTGACGGGATGGTCACGCTCGCTCCAGACACTGCCCTCTCCGGAAGAAACACGGTGCCGAGTTCGAAGAGCGACAAGTCGACGAGGCCGCGAGAGAGATTTCGCTGGGCGATGGCGACGAGTCCTGACAGCAGGGAGGTGCGCAGGTACGGCGCTGCACCGTCCAGCGGGTTCGCTAATTCGATTGCTGGTACCGGCTCGCCGAACTGTGACAATTGCGATTCGGACACGAACGGGTAGGCCATGACCTCGGTGAAACCGTTCGCCGCGAGAATCTGGGCTACCGCGCGGCGGAGTCGCTGTCCTCGGGTGAGCCCGCGGCCGGGCGGTGCCGTGGGAAGCACGGCCGGGATGCGGTCGTAGCCGACGATCCTCGCCACCTCCTCTGCGAGGTCCGCTTTGTCGCGAAGGTCTGGCCGCCAGCTGGGCGGGACAACACTGTATCCGGCGTCCTCCTTCGTGACGATCGAACCGATCGCCGTCAGCGACTCTGTGGTTTCGGACTCAGAGTAGTCGGCGCCGACGATCGCATTGACAAAACCGGTGGGCAGCGTGATCGCCTCGCGCTCGGCGATAACGCCCACTTGCCAGTACTGCTCGTCCGCGACGCCCCCGGCGAGCTCCACGAGAAGCTCAGCAGCGCGGTTCGCGGAGGCCAAGGCAACGGCAGGGTCGACGCCCCGCTCGAAACGCTTGGACGCTTCGCTCGGCAAGCGGTGGCGGCGCGCAGAGCGTGCGATGGAGATGGGGTCGAAGTTTGCGGCCTCAATGAGCACGTTCGTGGTCGACGGACTGTTCTCCGTGCGGTCGCCACCCATGACACCGGCGATACCGATCGGCCCATCCTCATCCGTGATGAGCAGGTCCTCAACGTCGAGTGCTCTGTCCTGGTCGTCCAGCGTGGTGATACGTTCACCGGCCTTCGCCCTGCGTACCGTGATCCCGCCGCGAACCGCGTCGAGGTCATAGGCGTGGAGCGGTTGCCCAAGTTCGATCATGACGTAGTTGGAAATGTCGACGACGAGTGAGATAGATCGGATGCCCGCGAGCGTAAGCCGGGAAATCATCCAGGCCGGCGTCGGGCGGGAGGGGTCGACATCTCGGACAACGCGAGTGATGAACAGGGAACAGCCTTGATTGCCTCGAATGGGCGCATCGTCAGCGAACGTGACGGGCACCGGTGCGCTGGCATCCGGACCTGACTTCGGTCCGTTCTCCATGGCGAGCGCCGGATCCCGGAATGTTGCGCCTGTGGCGTGCGAGTATTCGCGCGCTATGCCGCGAATGGACAGCGCGTAACCGCGGTCTGGCGTGACATTGACCTCAACGGCCCAATCATCGAGACCTAGGAGAGGCAGGGCATCCGCACCCACTGCTGGGTCGAGGCCGAGTTCGGCGAGCCGCAAGATGCCATCGTGTTCGTCACCGAGGCCCAGCTCGCGAGCGGAGGCGATCATGCCGTCAGACACGTGACCGTAGGTCTTGCGTGCAGCAATCGGAAACGGACCAGGCAGCACGGAACCTGGCAGCGTGACGACGACCTTATCGCCGACCAGGAAGTTGCCTGCTCCGCAGACAATTCCACGGGGCTCGCTCTCCCCCACATCTACCTGGCACCAGCGGATATTTTTGCCGTTGCTCTGCGGCTCCTCGGCGAATTCGAGAACCTGCCCCACGAGAATCGGACCCTCAAGTCCGAACGTGTGCACCGCTTCCTCTTCAAGGCCGACCCGCACAAGCGCGGCGTGGAGTTCATCGGGGGTAAGCGTGTCTGGGGCGTCGACAAACTCGCGTATCCAACTGACGGGTACGCGCATCAGACCACCATCCCGAACTGCTGGGAGAAGCGAATATCGCCCTCGACCATGTCGCGCATGTCCTTCAGCTCTTCATTGCGGAACATGAGCGTGCGCTCGATGCCCATACCAAACGCGAAACCCTGGTACTCGTCCGGGTCGACGCCGGCCGCGCGCAGCACATTGCGATTCACCATGCCGCAACCGCCCCACTCGATCCAGCGAGCGCCACCCTTCGCGTTCGGTTGCCACACATCCATCTCGGCGCTCGGCTCGGTGAACGGGAAGAAGTTCGGGCGAAGCCGGATCTTCGCTTCCTGCCCGAACATGAGTCGGGCGAAGTGCTCGAGTGTTCCGCGCAAATGGGCCATCGTGAGGCCCCTGTCGATCGCAATGCCTTCGACCTGGTGGAACACTGGGGTGTGCGTCGTGTCGAGCTCGTCTTTGCGGAACACTTTGCCCGGCGCAACGACGTACACAGGAAGCTCGCGCGTGAGTAGGCTGCGGATCTGAACGGGCGACGTTTGGCTGCGGAGGACAAGACCAGAACCGACCGGCTCCACAAAGAACGTGTCCTGCTCGCTTCGCGCTGGATGATCGGCATCCGTGTTCAAGGCATCAAAGTTGAACCACTCGTTCTCCAGCTCTGGTCCTTCCGCAATCTCCCACCCCATACCGAGGAAGATGTCCCCGATCTCCTCCATGAGCAGGTTCAGCGGATGCCGGGCCCCCGGGGACCAGCGCACGGGTACCGCCGTCACATCCACCGTCTCTGCGGCGAGCTGAGCGGCTTCCTCCGCGGTGGCAAGTTCTGCTTCGCGCTCCTCGAACGCGCGCGACACCGCAGCGCGGCTCTGTCCGACAAGCTTGCCTGCTGCCGCCTTCTGATCGGCGGGAATGTTCTTGAGTTCGGCGTTCAGCTTCGCCAGGGGCGAGCCTTCCCCCGCGTGCTCTGACCGAGCAGCCTTCAGCTCAGCAAGCCTGGACACAGCCTGCACAGCGGCAAGTGCGGCATCCTTCGCTTCGGCGACGGCAGATTCGGTGATGGGGCTTGAGCTCGGTTCAGACACGAGACCCAAGTTTAGTGGGGCGGGTCGGGCGGTCCATATCCAGAACCGGGAAGCGTAATCGCCTGTGTTCCATCCACACCGATTTGCCTCGGCGTATTCGGCAGCGCCTTACCCAATCTCGGTCCGCTCCGCCTCGCCACGAAACGCGCAAGCCACGACATCGTGAGGTTCAGCGTCAGATAAATGACGAGACCGATGGCGAACAGCGTGAACATGTAGCGGCTGCCGAAGAAGTTCCGATTGTTGAAGATCGTCCTCGCCAGTTCCGGGTAGCTCACAATGAACGCGAGCGAGGTGTCCTTGAGCAGGACAACGAGCTGAGCAAGGATGATCGGCAACATTTGCCGGAACGCCTGCGGAAACTCGATGAAAGCCCACGCCTTGATAGGGGTAAGCCCGACCGCCAGACCGGCCTCGCGTTGACCACGCGGAAGCGACTTCACTCCGGCCCGCAGCGCCTCACCGATGATCGCGCCGTTGTACAGGGCAAGGCCAAACACACCGGACCAGTACGATCCCGCCGCAAACACGAGAAAGACGAAAAAGATCATGAGCAAGACGGGGATGCCCCGGACGAACTCGAGGATGACGCCGGTGATCGCCCGCACCCAGGCGAAGCGCGCGGTACGGCCGAACGAGAACAGGATTCCGATGAGCACAGCAAGGACGGCAGCGACGGCGGCCATCCGCAGCGTATTCAGTGTTCCGACGCCGAAGGAAATCCACACATCGGCACGCCCAATAATGTCCCAGCGGGATGGGTCGAACGTTCCGGGCTGAACAGCTCCATTCGCACTCACGCGGGGCGCGGCGAGGGTGAGGTACATCCAGAAGAAGAACGCCACGATCACGATGACGCCGATCACCGAGGCGATCATGGAGTTACGTCGGGTTTTTGGCCCCGGCGCGTCGTACAGAACACTCAAACTCATCTCATCACCACCACTCTCTTCTCGATGGCTCCAGCAATGAGACCGAGAGGAACGGTGATGACGAGGTACAGCAGTGCAACGTAGACGAGGACCAGAGTCACCGATCCGGGGTTATCGCGAGTCGCGGCATCCGTCTGCTTGAAGAGTTCGTCCACAAAGAAAATCCCGGCAACCGAGGTGTTCTTTGTGAGGGCGATGAAAACGTTGATGAGCGGGGGGATCACCATGCGGGTGGCCTGCGGAAGAACCACGAGTGTCACGGTCTGCGTGAAACCCATACCGACGCTGCGGGCGGCCTCTGCCTGCCCGACAGGTACACCGTTGAATCCGGAGCGGATCGCCTCAGCAACAAAGGGTGAGGTATAGGCCGTGAGGCCGATCAGGGCGAGGGGGAAATAGTCGAGATCCGAGCCGAGAATCGGTACGACAAGTGCGCAAAACATCAGTACGAGAAGTAGGGGGACGTTGCGCAGTACTTCCGTGTACACGGTCGCGAACACGCGCAACGAAGGAACAGGGGAAATTCGCATGGTCGCGATGAGAACGCCCACGACAAAGGCGGCGACCCCGGAGATCGCGAGAAGCTGAAGGGTTTGCAAGAATCCGGCCAAATACGCCGGAGTGACGTCGACTATTGCGTCAAACATATTGTCCACTTCACCTCCCTGAGAGCAGTCGTCGATCGTGATAGCGGTGAGCTCATCCGCACTCGCCTGCGGATGAGCTCACCGGGGTACTACTAGTTGGTGTAGCGGTTCACTGCCGGCGGCTCCGGCGTCTTCAGAACCTTGCCCGCCGTGGACTCCCAGGCGGTCTTCCAGCTGCCGTCCGCGTAGGACGCCTCGAGGACATCATTGATGAAGTCGCGGAATGCGTCATCATCGTGGCCGAGGCCAATTCCGTAGGGCTCCTCGGTGAACGGGTTGCTGAGAACCTCGAACTCGCCAGCGTTCTGGTCGGCGAGGCCGGCCAGAATGACGTTGTCCGTGGTCACCGCGATGACCTTTCCGCTGCGAAGCGGCTCAAGGCAGTTTGAGTAGGTGTCCGTCGTGATGAGGTTCACGCCATACTCGGCAATGTTCTTCTCCGAGGTGGAACCGGAAACACTGCAGACGTTCTTGCCTGCGAGGTCGTCCGGACCGGTGATGCCTTCTGGGTTACCCGCGAGCACGAGGATGTCCTGGCCAGCGTTGTAGTAAGGACCGGCGAAGGAAATAACTTCCTTGCGTGAGTCATTGATCGTGTAAGTCGCGACCACGATGTCCACGGTGCCGTTCTCGATGAACGGTTCGCGGTTCTTCGAAACCGTCTCGACCCACTTGATGTTGTCGGCGGTGATGCCGAGTGAGGCAGCAATGATCTTGCCGATCTCCACGTCGAATCCGACCGGGTCGCCGCTCGGGCCCTTGAGACCGAACAGTGGCTGGTCAAACTTAGTGCCGATCGTGATCGAGCCCGCGTCAGCGAGCTTCGCCATCGTGGTACCGGCCTCGAAGGTCGGCGTCTCGGCGGCAGGCGTCGTTGTGTCGCCACCATCTGTTGCACACGCGCCAAGCCCAAGCGCGCTGACCGCGGCGATGGCAGTGATCATCAGAGTCTTTCTGATTCTCATATCTGTCTCCTTGATGTTTGTCTCACCCACGGTTCAGTGGGTAAGGATTTTCGAGAGGAAGTCTTTCGCTCTCGAACTCTGGGGGTTGGTGAAGAAGTTCTCTGGAGTCGCCTCTTCCACAATCTCGCCGTCCGCCATGAACAGCACGCGGTGCGCCGCTTTGCGGGCGAAACCCATCTCGTGGGTGACGACGACCATGGTCATGCCTTCTTCAGCGAGCTGCACCATGACATCCAGAACCTCGGAAATCATTTCGGGGTCGAGCGCGGACGTTGGTTCGTCGAGCAGGATGAGCTTCGGCTCCATGGCAAGAACGCGGGCGATGGCCACGCGCTGCTGTTGCCCGCCAGACAGCTGCGATGGCATCTTCGACGCCTGATTGGCGACACCGACCCGGTCGAGCAACTCCATCGCTTTCTTGTCGGCCTCAGCCTTGGACTGGTGTCGCACTTTGCGCGGCCCGAGTGTCACGTTCTCCAGCACCGTCTTGTGCGCGAACAGGTTGAACGACTGGAACACCATTCCGACGTCGGCGCGAAGCCGCGCGAGCCCCCTGCCCTCCTGAGGAAGCGGAACTCCATCAATCGTGATGGTGCCGTCGTCGATGGTCTCGAGCCGGTTGATCGCCCGGCACAGCGTCGACTTACCGGAGCCACTGGGGCCGATCACGACGACAACCTCACCGCGGCCCACCGTCGTGGAGATGTCCTTCAGGACGTGAAGGTCTCCAAAGTGCTTGTTGACATGATCAATAACGACGAGGGGGTCACCGCTGTGTGAGGGCTCCATTCCCACAGGCTGTCATAGGCTCACGCTCCCCAACGAACTGCCAGCGTCTTCGTGACCGAGACGTGACAAGCGCTTGCAGTTATTGCACACCCTGCAGGAAAACCGGGCTCACGCGGTCTCGCGCTGGGCAAACGCCGACTCGTAGAGGCACACGGATGCCGCGGTAGCGAGGTTCATCGACTCGGCAAAGCCATAGTTCGGTACGGTCACGACGCGGTCGGCGAGCGCCAATTGTTCATCCGTAAGCCCCCGTGCTTCGTTTCCGAACAACCATGCCGTTGGGAGCACCAGCACGCCTTCCCTGCGGACCTGAAGCAGGTCCTCCCCCTTGATGTCCGCGGCGAGCACCTGGATTCCGGCTTCCTTGCAACGGCCGATTACCGTCTCAAGCTCTGCGCCAACCGCTGCCGGGAGATGGAATAGCGACCCGGTGGACGCCCGGACAACCTTGGGGTTGTAAAGGTCAACGCTTCGACCGGAGAAGATCACCCCGTCGGCACCGGAGGCATCCGCTGCACGAACGATAGTGCCGGCGTTTCCCGGGTCGCGTACCTGCTCCAGGATGACCAGAAGCTGAGGAGGGGTGCCGTCGAGCTTTCCCCTGATGACATCCTTGAGGGACGTGGGGAACTGGTTGCAGACCGCGACAATGCCCTGCGGCGTCACGGTATCGGCCATCGATTCGAGCACCTTTTCGGTGACAAACTCGACGTCCACGCCAGCATCGACGGCGGCCTGACCGATGTCGCTGTAGCGCTCCAGGGCGGTCGGTGTCGCGTACAGCTCAACAACGAGCTCTGCCCGATAGGCCAGCGCCTCTGCGACGGCCTGTGGCCCCTCAAGAAGAAAAAGCCCGGTCGATGACCGGGCTTCTCTTTTATGAAGTTTCGCGACGGCCCTGATCCTGGGGGAACGTGGGTTGTCGATCATGCTGCAAGTCTAAGCTGCCTGAACCCCTCGCGAGGTTCAGTGCGCAAAGTCCTCAGGTGGACCTCAGGCTACGCGGCCGACTTGTCCTTTGGTGCGTTGACATCCTTCGGCAGCGCCGCCTTCGCGGTCGCCACGATCGAGGCGAACGTCTTCGGCTCATTGACGGCGAGCTCGGCGAGAATTCGACGGTCAACCTCAATGCCAGCCAGGTTCATGCCCTGGATGAGACGGTTGTAGGTCATGCCGTTCTCGCGTGCTGCCGCGTTGATGCGCTGGATCCACAGGCGACGGAAGTCACCCTTGCGCGCACGACGGTCACGGTATGCGTAGACGAGAGAGTGGGTGACCTGCTCCTTCGCCTTGCGGTAGAGGCGTGAACGCTGCCCGCGGTATCCGGATGCGCGCTCAAGAATTACGCGACGCTTCTTGTGGGCGTTGACGGCCCGCTTTACTCTTGCCATTTCCTGTTATCCCTTACGTCGTGTTCTCTAGCGGCCGAGGAGCTTCTTGATGGCCTTGACATCGGCCTTGGCGACCGGCTCGTCCTGGTTCAGGCGGCGCTTGCGCTGACCCGACTTCACTTCGAGATTGTGGCGCATGCCAGCCTGCTGCTTCATGATCTTGCCGGTACCGGTGATTTTGAAACGCTTCTTCGCTCCGGAATGCGTCTTCTGCTTAGGCATCTTTGTTTTCCTCTTTCTTACTCACGTTGTTCTTCGCGGCCTGACGACGGGCATCTGCTTCCGCCTTCGCTGTGGCCTTGGTCTTGAGTGGTCCGATGACCATCACCATGTTGCGACCGTCGATGGTCGGGGTGGACTCGACGGTGCCGTACTCGGAGACATCTTCGGCAAACTTTTGCAGCAGACGGACGCCCTGGTCTGGACGGCTCTGCTCACGACCGCGGAACAGGATCATGGCTTTGACCTTGTCGCCGCCCTGAAGGAAGCCTTCAGCGCGCTTGCGTTTAGTTTCGTAGTCGTGGGTATCGATCTTGAGGCGGAACCGAACCTCTTTGAGGACGGTGTTCGCCTGGTTGCGCCTGGCTTCTTTGGCCTTCTGCGCCTCTTCGTACTTGAACTTTCCATAGTCCATGATCTTGGCGACCGGCGGCTTGGAGTTCGGGGCAACCTCAACGAGGTCGAGATCCGCCTCCTGCGCCAAGCGCAGTGCAACCTCAATCTTGACTACGCCGACCTGCTCACCGCTGGGGCCGACAAGTCGAACCTCCGGGACACGGATCCGGTCATTCGTACGGGGATCGCTGATAGGTAGCTCCTTATGTTTTCCGCTGTTGCAACGCTCGGCCCGCTGGCGGATGCCACCGTGCTGGCGAAAGAGGAAAGCCACCGACTTGCGAAACGGAATTTCACCGCATCACAACCCATGCACCCTGAACTACCGTTGCGTTTACTGCCCGTACGGCGGGGTACCAACAACCCGGTAACCTTGAGAAGCGGTCGCGGGTGGGAGAATCTCCACTTTCGCACTGGGAACAATAAGTCCCAGAGCCCGCATGAGTCTAACAGAGGAACACGAGATGAGCGAGTCAGTTGCGAGCCAGGAGACGCGGGACATCTCGGAGGTCCCCGCGGTCGAACTCATCAACACCGTCGCCGTGCACCTCCTGAGTGCTGCGGCCGTCAAATGCGGTCTCGCTGACGACCCGGATGCGGACATCGACCTCGACGAGGCCAGGAAGCTGATCACCGCGCTTGCCGGACTGGTCACCGCCGCCGCCCCGGAAATTGGCGATCACCACGCTCGCCCTCTGCGCGACGGATTGCGCTCAGTGCAACTCGCGTTTCGTGAGGCTTCGACGTTTCCGGACGAGCCGGGCAAAGGCCCAGGCGAGAAGTACACCGGGCCGGTCAACTAACCGGTCGCGAGCGACACTTCGAGGGAGTCAACCTTCTGAGCAATGAGCTCGCTGGTTTCCCACCGCGAGGAAAGTCTGGCGAGCAACTCATTGAGTTGGGTTGTGGAGAGCCCGGGCGCGAGCGTCAGCGTCACGACAAGTTCCGGGCCGCGCAGTTTCGCTTCCGGGTCGCCAGGCATCAACCCGAGTTCGAGGACCGCCGGTTCCTCGATCACGGTGACCGCGAATGCTCGCGCCACCTCCTCTGATCGAAAGCTTGGCGCCCACTCTTCGCCCTTGACGATGGCCCAAAGGGCAGGCCGCCGAAGTGCGAACTCGGTGTCGGACGTCGGATCGAGCACGACGAGATCCGTGCCCTCCCCCGCTGCCGCCGCGGCGACGCGGGGACCGGTCACAGGGACGGGCCGCGCCACCGGGTTCCAGGTCGTCATCGCGGCCACAGAGCTGAATACGGGAAGCACGCTGCGACCGTCTGGCCCTTCCACGGTCACGATGGACAGCTCCTGGGACTTGTCGATTGTGCGGCCACGCTCATCCACGCCGGCCTCGCCCAGTACGGTCAGGAGGGGAACGAGCAGTCGCGAAGACCGGAAGGCCTCAACCACCTCGGCTTCGCCTGCCTCACCGGCGCGGAATCGCGTGAGCGCCTCCAGCAGGATAGGCGGCGCACTTCCGTCGTCACCGGCACTCGCATTGGGCTCGAAGTGCCGGCCAGCCCACGGTTGGCCAGCGGAATCAGCGATATTCGCGTGGTCCGCCATGGCTGATCGGCTTAGTTGGATGCCACGTCGAGGGCCGCGGACAGTGTGAACGCCTTCGTGTACAGCGCTTTGCCGACGATCGTGCCTTCGATCCCCAGCGGAACGAGTTCGCGGAGCGCCGCGATGTCATCGAGAGTCGAAATCCCGCCTGACGCAATAACCGGCTTATCCGTTCGGTTCGCTACCGAAGTGAGGAGCTCGATGTTCGGCCCCTGGAGCGTCCCGTCCTTCGTCACGTCCGTGACGACATAACGAGCACAGCCTGCGCCCTCCAGGCGATCGAGCACCTCGAACAGGTCGCCGCCATCCTTCGTCCAGCCGCGCGCGGCGAGCGTGGTCCCGCGCACGTCGAGTCCTACGGCAATCGCTTCCCCGTATGTGGCAATAACGTGCTCGGTCCACACCGGATTCTCCAGGGCTGCCGTACCGAGATTGATGCGCTTAGCGCCGGTTGCCAGAGCCGCCTCGAGGCTGGCATCATCGCGGATGCCGCCGGACAGTTCAATGTTCACGCCACGAGCCTGCTTGATCACGCGCTTGATCGTTCCGTGATTGTTTCCACGCCCGAACGCGGCGTCGAGGTCCACGAGGTGAATCCACTCTGCGCCCTGATCGACCCAGTCGATCGTTGCCCCGACCGGATCACCATAATTCGTCTCCGTGCCCGCCTCACCGCGGGTGAGTCGGACCGCCTTGCCTCCTGCGACATCGACTGCCGGAAGAAGCACAAGCTTCGGGGTGGTGCTGAAGTCGCTCATCGACATCCTTCGTAGGAACAGGGCAAGACTCAGATACTAGTCACGGTGGAGTGAAGTCAGCCAATTGGAGAGCAACCGGAGACCTGCGGCTCCGGACTTCTCCGGATGAAATTGGGTTGCGGCAAGTGGTCCGTTCTCCACTGCGGCCAGAAAAGGCTCGCCGTGCGTGGACCAGGTAACCGTCGCAGGAGCGTACGGTCCGCCGTCCGGCACGAGCCACTCCTGAGCGGCATTTGAGTGGACGAAATAGAACCGCTCCGTGCCAATTCCGTCGAACAGTACAGAGTCCGACGGAGCGTCAACGGTGTTCCAGCCGATGTGCGGGAGGACATCCGTTTTCAGCGCAGAGACCTCACCAGGCCACTGGCCAAGACCCTCGGTCACCTCCCCGCGCTCGTTGCCGCGCTCGAACAGAACCTGCATGCCGACGCAAATTCCCAGGACAGCTCTTCCGCCGGCGAGTCTGCGGTCAATCAGCTGAGCTCCCCGCACTGAGTTCAGGGCGCTCATGACGGCGGAGAATGCCCCAACGCCAGGGACGAGAAGGCCATCCGCCGCCTCGACAGCCTTGGCATCCGCGGTGAGCTGCACGCTTGCGCCAACGGCCTCCAGAGCCTTCGCCGCGGAGTGAACGTTCCCGCTCCCATAGTCGAGGACGACCACGGATGGTCGAGCCACGGTTACAGCGAGCCTTTTGTGGAGGGAATTCCGCTCACGCGCGCATCCCTGGCCACGGCCTGCCGCAGCGCGCGCGCAAACGCCTTGAACTCCGCTTCGGCAATGTGGTGCGGATCCCGCCCACCCAGCACCGTGACGTGGACGGTGAGCCCAGCGTTGAAAGCGATCGCCTCGAAGACGTGCCTCACCATCGATCCAGTGAAGTGGCCACCGATCAGGTGATATTCGAAACCCTCCGGTTCCCCGGAGTGAACCAGGTATGGCCGCCCGGACACATCGACGACGGCCTGCACGAGCGCCTCGTCGAGGGGCACCAGTGCATCGCCAAACCGGGAAATCCCCGAGCGGTCACCGAGCGCTGCTGTGAGTGCTTTTCCGAGGAGGATTGCCGTGTCCTCCACCGTGTGGTGGACGTCAATGTGAGTGTCTCCGGTCGCCCGCACCGTGAGATCAATGAGCGAGTGCCGGGAGAACGCCGTCAGGAGGTGGTCGAAGAAGGGCACCGTCGTGCTGATATCGGAGTCACCTGATCCGTCAAGGTCGAGCGAAAGCTCGATGCTGGACTCAGTCGTCTCGCGCCGGAGTTCTGCAGTGCGGTGCGTTGTCATAGCCCAAGCCTACCGACGGGCGATCTCGGTCATTGCCGCCAGGAACTCGCTGGTTTCCTCCTCGGTTCCCGCGGTGACCCGAAGGTGCCCGGGGATGCCGACATCGCGAATGAGGATGCCACGCTCCAGCAACTCCGTGAACACCGCGTTCTGGTCGTTGACACCACCAAACAAAACGAAATTTGTCGCTGAGGGGTATGGCGAAAACCCCAACTCGGCCAACGCAGTGATGATGCGGTCCCGCTGGACGACGATGTCGTCGACAACGGACAACAACTCCGCGGAGTGCCGCAGCGCGGCGATTGCCGCGACTTGCGTAAACGCAGACAGGTGGTACGGCAAGCGGACCAGCCGCAGGGCATCGATGAGGGCGGGGTCAGCCGCCAGATACCCGACACGGGCTCCAGCGAACGCGAACGCTTTACTCATGGAGCGCGAAACCACGAGACGTTCCCGACCAGGCAGCAGCGTTACGGCGGACGGCAGGTCTGGCGGAGTGAATTCAGAATAGGCCTCGTCGACGACCACAATGCCCTCCGTGGCGTCGTACACCGCGCTGATGGTGTCGAGCGAAAGAGGGGTACCAGTGGGATTGTTCGGTGAACACAGAAACACGAGATTTGGTTCGTGTTCCCGCACTTGGCGTACGGCCGTGTGCGCGCTCAACGCATAGTCGTCGTCACGGACTCCTGAGATCCACTGGGTCCCCGTACCCAGGGACAGGATCGGGTACATCGAATAGCTCGGCTCAAATCCCAGGGCGGACCTGTCTGGGCCGCCGAAGGCGAGGAGAATTTGCTGAAGCACTTCGTTCGACCCGTTTGCTGCCCACACCTGTTCCGGGCGAAGACCGTGGCCGAGATAGCCGGCAAGGCTCTCCCTCAGTTCGGTGAACTCACGATCCGGATAGCGATTGGCCGTGAGCACCGCCTCGGCAAGCGAGGTCACGATGTCGTGCGCCACGACCTCGGGTATCGGATGCGTGTTCTCGTTGACGTTGAGAGCGATGCGAACCGCAGCCTGAGGGGCGCCATAAGGCGAAAGCCCGCGAAGGTCGTCGCGGAGAGGCAAATCGTCGAGGGAAACCACTTAGCAATGCTACGTGAGGCCAGAGCGCGGTTACGTCGTGCTGGAGTGACGCCTCGGTGACCCTGCTGAACGCTACGGCATGTACTTCTAGGGCATTAGCTTCTACGGCGTGTACTGCTGCGGAATAGCAAGCCGGTCGCCCGGGTGAACAACCGAACTCTGCAACTGGTTCAGCCGCACGATCTCGTGAATGACGTCCCGCGGGTCCGCGCCGGGCGCGATGGACTCGGCGAGGTGCCAAAGCGACTGCCCGGCCTCGACGGTCACGTAGCTGAACGTTCCGGTGGACAAATCGGAGTTTGCCGTCGCCATGGGGCCGTTGAGCACGAGGGCAAGAGCGAGTGAAACGATCAGACCGGACACGAGGGTCGTCACGACGGCACGCCCGCGCCGGGTCAGGCGCAATCTGGGGGCACGCAGAACCGGTCGTGGAGCCTGGGCCGTCATCGCGGGGGCCATCATCGCTGGGGCCGTCATCGCTGCTGTCGTCATCGCTAACCTCCTGAGAACTTCCGTATCCGGCGCTCGGCCGGGAGCGCCGGATACGAAGCTATGTTCCGAACTTATCTTCGAATAGAACAAAAAGCAACCACATTTTCGAACATCTACGTTACATATTTCGCAACACACTCGAAGAGATGTTTGTTTCTGGCCCTTTTCCGGGATACAGTTTCGATTGTCAGAAGAAGACAATCACCACCCACTGACATTCGGCGAAGCCGAGATTCACATCGCGACAACCACGCAGAGACAGACCCACGATGAGACAGGCCCTCGATGAGGGCAGGCGGGACAGTAATGGACGAGAACGAGCAGACAGCTGCAAAGCCTGGCACGCGCAGGCGCCGCAGCCTGAGCGACAAGCAACTGGCCATTCTGGAGGTCATCCAGCGTTCGGTGTCGACACTCGGATATCCGCCGAGCATGCGAGAGATCGGCGACGCCGTTGGACTGGCGTCCCTCTCGAGCGTCACACACCAGCTCAACCAGCTTGAGTTGAGCGGATATCTTCGCCGAGACCCCAATCGCACCCGAGCACTCGAAGTGCTCATCGAGATCCCTTCTGCAGCAGAATCAAACGAGTCCACGATCCCGGTTGGTGACGCTGCCATGGTTCCACTCGTCGGCCGAATCGCAGCAGGGATACCCATCACCGCCGATCAGCAGATCGAAGAGGTGTTCCCGCTCCCCCGGCAGCTCGTCGGCAAGGGCGACCTGTTCATGCTCAAGGTCGTCGGAGAATCGATGATTGACGCGGCCATTTGCGACGGTGACTGGGTCGTTGTGCGTCAGCAGCAGAACGCCGAGAACGGCGAAATCGTGGCGGCCATGCTTGAGGAGGAGGCCACGGTCAAGGTGTTCCAGCAGCGTGATGGTCACACCTGGCTGCTCCCGCGCAACACTTCATTCGCGCCGATCGTCGGCGACAACGCCGTGATCCTCGGCAAGGTCGTTGCGGTACTGCGCTCGGTCTGAGTCGGCTAGCAACAGCCCGAGCAGCGCTAAACCGCCTTGGCGCCCACTGCTTTCGTGCCCGCCGTCTGAAATGACGTCAACGACGCCTCCTGCTGGGCTGTGACGAGAGCAACCACCCGCGTGCCCCCCTCCTCATAGCTCGTGGAGATAATCGTTCCGTGGTCGTGCAGTGCGGAAATGACCTCACCGTGGTCGTAGGGCACGAGAAGCTCGACCCGGATGTCCGGCCGCGGAATAAGGCTCGACAGTCGACTCAGGATCTCGTCGATGCCCTCGCCCGTGCGTGCCGAAGCAAACACAGCATTCGGCTCGAGCCCGCGCAGGGCGAGCCGAGCGTTGTCATCCACCCGGTCGACCTTGTTGAACACCACCAACTCAGGAATGTCCCGCGCACCGAGTTCACCAATCACATCCCGCACCGTCGACAACTGGCTCGCCGGGTCCGGATGGCTGGCGTCGACGACGTGCACGATGACATCCGCACGCTCAACCTCCTCCAGCGTTGAGCGGAATGCCTCCACGAGCTCGTGGGGCAGATTGCGCACGAACCCCACGGTGTCGGTGAGCGTGTAGGCCAGGCCGTCCGCCGTTTCGGTGCGCCGCACGGCGGTGTCGAGGGTCGCAAAAAGCGCGTTCTCGACGAGAGCGCCGGCCCGGGTGATCCGATTGAGCAGCGAAGACTTTCCCGCGTTCGTGTATCCGGCGATGGCGACGGACGGCACAGCGTTGCGCTTCCGATTGGCGCGCTTGGCGTCGCGTGCCGGGGCGAAACTCTTGATCTGTTTGCGCAGCCTCGCCATTCGGGTGTGGATATGGCGGCGGTCGAGTTCGATCTTCGTCTCACCTGGGCCACGCGAGCCCATGCCCACGCCGGACCCTACCTGGCCACCGGCCTGACGGCTCATCGACTCACCCCAGCCGCGGAGGCGAGGAAGAAGGTACTCAAGCTGCGCGAGCTCGACCTGAGCTTTGCCCTCTCGGCTTTTCGCGTGCTGGCTGAAAATGTCCAAAATGACCGCCGTGCGGTCGATAACTTTCACCTTGACAACGTCTTCGAGCGCACGCCGCTGACTTGGTGCGAGTTCGGTGTCCGCGATTACGGTGTCGGCACCGAGCGCCGCGACAATGTCCCGCAGCTCCTCGGCCTTGCCTTTGCCGAGGAACGTGCTCGGGTCGGGATGGCTGCGGCGCTGAAGCATGCCATCAAGCACAACGGCGCCAGCAGTCTCTGCAAGGGCGGCAAGTTCGCGCAGTGAATTCTCGGCTTCGATCATGCCGTCCTGCGGGTGGATACCGATCAGAACAACGTTTTCCAGTCGCAACTGGCGATACTCGACCTCGGTGACGTCGGCGAGTTCCGTAGACAAACCACCGACTCGTCGCAGCGCCTGGCGCTCTTCACGTTCGAGTTGGTCGCCATCGTGATCTTCGCCGGCCGCTGCATCGGGTTGAAGCGCCAAAGCACGTGAACCGAAGAGGGCGTAGTCGCCCGCCCGCGCGTCGGCAGCAGCCAGCACGCGGTCGATCGGATCCGCTTCTGCGCGGTCTCGTTCTTCAGGTTCAGTCATTGGGTTAACCCTAGCCTCCACAATTTCGGTAAGTTTCTCTCCATGGCCGACGATCACTACTTTTCGTCAACCCCGGCAAGTGCGCTCAAGCTTCGACCGATTAAAGTCACACTCACCGGCGCTGAGCTTGAACTCACGACCGCCAACGGTGTCTTTAGCCCGGAGCGCATTGATACGGGAACACAGGTGCTTCTCGCCAACACTCCTCCCCCGCCTCCCGGTGGCCACTTGCTGGATCTGGGATGCGGATGGGGACCGATCGCGCTGAGCCTCGCGCTCGAGTCGCCCCACGCCACCGTGTGGGCCGTCGACGTGAATGAACGCGCACTCGAACTTGTTCGACGCAACGCTCAAACTCTTGGGCTCTCCAATATCAACGCCTGCACACCCGAAGATGTTCCCGAAGACATCACGTTCATGACAATGTGGTCGAATCCTCCCATTCGCGTGGGGAAAAATGAGCTGCACGCGCTACTGGAACGGTGGATTCCGCGACTCGGGGCCGGCACTGATGCCTGGCTCGTCGTGCAGCGCAATCTCGGGTCGGATTCTCTGCAGCGATGGCTGGATGGAACGTTGCCGGACGATTTCACCGTCTCGCGGGCCTCAACAAGCAAGGGCTACCGGGTACTGCGGGTTCGTCGACACTAGACCAGGCACCTGACGACAGTCAGCCGTCTCAGTTCGTCAGCGCCTCAGTGCCTCAGTACCTCTGCGCGTCAGTGCCTCAGTGCCTCTGCGCGTCAGTGCCTCAGTGCCTCTGCGCGTCAGTACGTCACGATTCCGTCGAACACGAGCTCAGCTGGTCCAGACAGCGACACGTGTTCGCCGTCCTCTGCCGGCCACATCCGCACACAGAGAGTCCCGCCTGGCACCTCAACCCGCCACTGGCTCGGAGCGCCCTCTCCGGCCCAGTGCCGCGTTGCCAGTGCTGCAGCGACCGCTCCCGTTCCGCAGGACAGAGTTTCGCCGCTGCCACGCTCGTGCACGCGCATCCGGATCGAACCAACCCCGTCCGTCACGAGCGGATCCTTAGGGACCACAAATTCGATGTTCACGCCGTCGACCGGATCGGGTTCCAGAATCGGGATCACCCCGAGGTCTGCTGACTCAAGCTCGTCGATGCTGGACAGCGCGACCACGACGTGAGGGTTGCCGACGTTGATACCGAGGCCGGGTCTGGCTACCTTGAGGTTGCGTGCCCGAACCAGGGTTTCGTCACCCGTGAGCGACCAGCGGCCCATGTCGACCTGGAAGCCCGTTGCATTGCGCTGAATGTCCCGCACACCACCTCGCGTGCCCAGCGGAAGCGTGTCGCCTGGCCCCAGCTCGACCAGGCCGTTCTCGAGGAGAAACTTGGTGTAAACCCGGATGCCGTTGCCGCACATCTCCGAAACCGTGCCATCCGAGTTGGAATAATCCATGAACCACTCCGCCGCGTCGTCCTCGGCCAGCGCTGCGGCACCGTCGCTCAGGTTCTTCGACCGAACCGCTCGAATAATCCCGTCGGCACCGATGCCGAAGTGCCGGTCGCACAACATCCGGATCTGGTCCGCGGTGAGATTCACCACGCCATCCGGGTCGGCAAACAGGATGAAGTCGTTGCCGGTTCCGTGGCCCTTGGTGAAGTGAAGTTCAGGCATGACCCAATGCTAGGGCAAGCGCCTGCGGCACCCGCTCGGGGTCGCCGTGGTCGAACCACGTCACGTTCGGATACCTGCGGAACCAACCGACCTGGCGCCTCGCGTAGCGGCGGGTGAGGGACGTGGCCTGCTCGATGGCCGCCTGCTCGGTGAACTCGCCGCGCAGTTGACCCATCGCCTGAGCGTAGCCAATGGCTCGCCTCGCGGTGACACCTTGGTCCAGCCCACACGGAATGAGGGTTTGGACTTCGTCGAGCAGTCCATCGCGCCACATTCCGCGCACGCGCTCGTCCAGCAGCTCGACGAGGGTGGCGCGCGGCGCTGTGACCCCGATGACGATGCTCGGTTCCCGCGTTGCGCTCTCGTCTGGCAGGCCAGCGCCGAACGGTTTCCCGGTGATCTCAATGACCTCGAGCGCGCGCACAATCCGACGCGCATTGTGCGGGCCGATTGAACCGGCAGCCTCAGCATCGAGGGTCTTCAACCTCTGGTAAAGAACGCCCGGGCCCGACGTGGCGAGCTCCTCTTCCAGCCTGGCCCGCACCTCGGCGTCGGTGCCGGGGAAGTGAAAGTCGTAGAGGACGGACGACACATAGAGACCGGAACCGCCGACGAGCATGGGCGTCGCCCCCCGTGCCCGGATGCCCGCTACGGTGTCCAGCGCGGCAGTCTGGTATCCGGCAACGCTCGCTTCTTCGGTCACCTCGAGCGTGTCGAAGAGATGGTGCGGGATGCCCCTGCGCTCCTCCACCCCGAGCTTCGCGGTGCCGATGTCCATCCCCCGGTACTGCTGCATGGCATCCGTGTTCACGATCTCGACGGGATGACCGAGTTGGATGAGCGCACTCGCCAACTCCAGGGACAGTGCGCTCTTCCCGGTGCCCGTGGCACCGATGATGGCCAGGAGCGGGAGAGTCAACGGCGCAGTGTAGGGAGGCCGAGCGACACTGCGGACGGGCGGGCTGTGGTGGAGGTCGGGCCCGGCGTCGCACAGCTTGCCGCCTCCGCGCGGTCCCAGGCGTCCCCAGCGGCGGTTCGGCGCACGGTGAGCGGCGCTGCGCCCTCGGCATCAGCGAGAAGGTGGAACGGTGCTGCACTCGACACGACCACGGAGACCACGTCGCCGGGCCTTGGCGTTTCGCTGCCATCCGGGAGATCGAAGTGAACGAGTCGGCCATCCCTGGCGCGCCCGGTCATGCGGTGCGTGTCGGCGTCTTTGCGCCCTTCGCCGTTCGCGACAAGCACCTCGACCGTCGAGCCAATCTGTCGAGTGTTTTCTTCCCAGGAGATGTGGTCCTGAAGTGCGGCGAGTCGCTCGTACCGCTCCTGCACGATCGCTTTCGGAACCTGATCTGCCATCGTCGCGGCCGGTGTTCCTTCGCGGATGGAGTACTGGAACGTGAAGGCAGAGGCAAAGCGGGATTCCTCCACGACACGGAGAGTTTCACTGAAGTCTTCCTCGGTCTCGCCTGGGAATCCCACGATGATGTCTGTCGTGATTGCCGCATCCGGAATTTTCGCCCGCACGCGGTCGAGGATGCCCAGAAACTTTTCGGAGCGGTAGCTGCGCCGCATGGCCCGCAGGATGCGATCGGAACCGGACTGAAGCGGCATGTGAAGCTGCGGCATGACGGCGGGTGTTTCGGCCATCGCGTCAATCACGTCGTCAGTGAACGCGGCGGGATGCGGGCTCGTGAACCTGATGCGTTCGAGGCCTGAGATTTCTCCTGCGGCCCGCAGCAGTTTGCCGAATGCCCCTCGATCGCCGAACTCCACACCATAGGAGTTCACATTTTGGCCGAGGAGGGTAACTTCGATCACTCCGTCGTCGACGAGCGCCTGAATTTCGGCGAGGATGTCGCCGGGTCTGCGATCCTTCTCCTTGCCCCGCAGTGAAGGCACGATGCAAAACGTGCAGGTGTTGTTGCACCCCACGGAAATGGACACCCAGCCGCTATAGCTGGACTCGCGCCGTGTCGGAAGCGTGGACGGGAACACCTCGAGCGACTCGAGAATTTCCAGTTGCGCTTCGCCGTTGTGCCGCGCGCGCTCCAGAAGCGCCGGGAGCGAACCCATGTTGTGCGTGCCGAACACGACGTCCACCCAGGGCGCCTTCGCCAGGATGGTGCCTTTGTCTTTTTGGGCGAGGCAGCCACCGACGGCGATCTGCATTCCCGCGTGCTCCCGTTTCACGGCAGCGAGCATCCCGAGAGTCCCGTAAAGCTTGTTGTCCGCGTTCTCCCGCACGGCGCACGTGTTGATGACAATGACATCGGCCTCGACGTCCTCGGCCCGCGCATACCCTGCCGCCTCCAGCGTTCCGCTGAGGCGTTCGGAGTCGTGCACGTTCATCTGGCAGCCGAAGGTGCGGACCTCGTAGGTGCGGTTCGCGGTCGCTTCTGCGGTTTCGATGGTCATGGTGAATCAAGCCTAAGCCAGAGTGTTGCGCGGGTGTACCTGGTCACTGCTGGGTGAGCGTGACGGTGAGTTCCTTCGCAGTCTTGGTGGTACGCATGACCGCATCGATCGCGTTGGTTTCCGAGTTCCAGGTTCCGACATACTCGGCAAGGCCGTTCGTTTCGTCCAAATACACTTCAACGTGCAGGATGGCGCTGGCCACCCACCAGGTGTCCCCCGGATAGTCGTAGGCATTGGCGCCGTAGCCGACCGCGACTGTGCCGTCGGCGTGCAGCGTGAACGTCGTTTCGTCTCCGCCGCTGTCTTTGCCGCTCCACACGGTGTCGACCGGGTCGATCACCCCACCGATGTATTTCGTCGTGTCCACAACCGTGGGCGTCGGGCTGGGGGTGACGACCGGTGTCGGTTCAAGAAACGTGCACCCGCCAAGCAGCATGCCCGTAGCCAGTGCGAGCGCCGTGATGGTGAGTGTTCGATGCGGTTTCACGCGTTCGATCCTAAACGTTCTGGCGCTCGGCTTGAGCACGCTGCACGGACGTATCGTGCGAGCATCAGCACCTGGCCTAGCGGAAACGCACGCCGGTTGAGCGCCGCGGGAGTGCTTCGACGACTGCGGCCCGTACGGTCTCGGACGAATACCCCTTGCGTTGCAGGTAGCCGCTCAATCGCCGCACCGCGGTGTCGTGGTCGAGCCCCTGGAGTTGTCTCGCGCGCCGTTCGGCGAGTTCGCTGGCTCGCGTGACCTCGTCGGAGGAACTCAATTGCATCATCGCCTGGTCAATGGCCGATTGATCGATCCTTCGCCGTCGGAGCTGCTCGACAAGCGCGGACTTGCCGAGGCCCTTTCTCTCGTGCTGCGTGCGCACAATGGTGTCCGCCAACTCGACGTCATCGATCAGGCCGACGCCTTCGAGGCGATCAAGCTCAGCCTCGACGATGTGCGGCGCCAGCTCCCGCGACAGCAGGAGTTCGCCAAGTTCCCAGCGGGACATCCCCCGACGCGTCAACGCTCGCATGCTCACGTTCTGAGCGCGATGCGCTTGTGCTTCGTTGCTCGCTTCGATGCTCGCGTGGTTACTGGCGTCGCTGCTGGCGTCGCTGCTGGCTTCTTCCTGCACCAGTTCGCGCCCGAAATCCTCGGCGGGCGGGGTCACCCCGGGGAGATAAGTGACCCGCGCCAATGTGCCGTCAGAATTCATGGTGTGTCACAGTCTGTTTCACCGTCAGTGTTCGTCAGGACCGAATCGATGCTCACACGGCCTTGCGGCTGGCGAGCTTGTCCTCGAGCGAATCGACGGTACCTTCTGCCTCCGCTGACGTGCCATCCACCTGGGCCCCATCCACTTCATCCGGGAATTCCTCCTCGACGACGGCTGCAGCAAGAGCCGCTGCAGCGGCATTCGCTGCCTTCGCCTCGGCACTGATCCCCAGCTTGTTCATGATCTTGCCCTCGATCTCATTGGCGATCTTCGGGTTATCGATGAGGTGCTTGCGCGAGTTTTCCTTGCCCTGGCCAAGCTGGTCGCCGTCGTAGGTGTACCACGCGCCCGACTTCTTGACGATCTCGTGCTCGACACCGAAGTCGATGAGGCTGCCCTCGCGCGAAATTCCGGTTCCGTACAGGATGTCGAACTCTGCCTGCTTGAACGGCGGAGCCATCTTGTTCTTGACGACCTTCACGCGGGTGCGGTTTCCCACGGCTTCCGTGCCCTCTTTGAGCGTTTCAATCCGGCGAATGTCGAGTCGCACCGACGCATAGAACTTGAGCGCCTTGCCTCCCGATGTCGTCTCCGGACTTCCAAAGAACACGCCGATCTTCTCGCGCAACTGGTTGATGAAGATCATGGTGGTGTTTGTCTGACTGAGCCCACCCGTGAGCTTGCGGAGGGCTTGCGACATGAGGCGAGCCTGAAGGCCGACGTGCGAGTCGCCCATCTCTCCCTCGATCTCCGCGCGCGGGACGAGAGCGGCCACCGAGTCGATGACGATGAGATCGATCGAGCCGCTTCGCACGAGCATGTCGGCAATCTCCAGAGCCTGCTCGCCGGTGTCCGGCTGCGAGACTAGGAGCGCATCAATGTCGACGCCAAGGACCTTCGCGTATTCAGGGTCGAGTGCGTGCTCTGCGTCGATGAACGCGGCAATGCCGCCCCCGCGCTGGGCGTTCGCGATCGCATGCAGCGTGAGCGTGGTTTTACCCGAGGATTCAGGGCCGTAGATTTCCACGATGCGGCCCCGGGGAAGACCCCCGATACCGAGCGCGACGTCCAGAGCGATCGATCCGGTCGGAATGACCGCAACCGGTGCGCGCTCGTCACTGCCAAGGCGCATGACGGACCCTTTGCCAAACTGGCGGTCAATTTGGGCGAGGGCGGTGTCGAGGGCCTTCTCGCGATCTGCTGGTGATGCCATGGGTGGCTCCTTTTGCTCGATATCGGTGTGCCTATAGGCTGCCGTTCCTCTCACCGCCGATGGTGCAGGGCAAGTGAGTTCCGCGACAAGGCGTTTGGCTGCGTTCGCCAATGAGTCAGACAGTACGCTCGACCGGTGACATTTCTCGGCACCGACGTGCGGGCTGTGCACAACTCGTTTTCGATTGCTGCTGTTGAGGAGCCTACACAGCTACGAACAAATGTTCGAACTATTCGCTTCGGCGTGTCACCGAGGATCGCGCAGGCCGGCACCGTGCATCCGGCTCGCCGGGACGTCATTCGCACGACACAAAGCGAGCCACACCGTCCGCGCGGGGACGCCAGCCGCCAGCGCCTGGTCTGAGGTGCGGTCGTCGAGTTCGTCGAGCACGAGATCGCGGGCCAGCGAGTCTCCATACGACTCTCCGAATTCCGCGGCGACCGCACGGCGAAACTCACTCAGCCGCACAGCGCAACTCCCTTGAATGCACGAAACGCCCCGAGCCGAAATCGGCGGGGCGTTAACGTGGTGAACTCAGCGGACAACCAGGTCAGCGTCGAAATCTGCGACCAGGTCATCCGGGACAGTGTCGGGGATGATGTTGATGCCTTCGAGGACGGCAAGCCGATCGCCGACCTCGCGCATGATGACCGAGATGGGAGTGTCCAGCGCCTCGGCGACCGAGGCGAGAATCTCCGAACTGGCCTCCTTCTGGCCACGCTCTACCTCAGAAAGGTATCCAAGCGCCACAGACGCCTTACTGGAAACCTGGCGAAGGGTGCGGCCCTTCTGCAGACGAAAGTCACGGAGAACGTCTCCGATTTCCTGTCGAACTAGAACCATGGGACCCTCCTCTTTCTGTCGAGATCTTCTATTGTTTCAAGTTTTACCCTTGCAGTGCCAATCGGCCCCGCTACTGTACAACGTCGCGTATTCAAACTCTAATCAGTGCTTTCTGTATGACCATTGTGAATCACCAGTTGTAACGAGATTGATGCTGGACCTATTCCCGAATTTCGGCCAGTCCCCTTTCGAGTGTCTCCGCAATCCAGTTCACCGCTTCGACCACGGTGGCCGTCCTGATGTCGTCCCTAGACCCGGACAACTGCAGTCGTCGAGACCGGCTTTCACTCCCCATCGATAGCCCAAGGAACACCAGTCCAGGCTGTTGCTCGCCCTGGGGGTCGGGCCCGGCAACACCCGTGGTCGCAATCCCGATCGTCGCCGGGCGTCCAGCGACCGCAAGCCGATCCCGAACGTTCTCGGCCATGGCTTTGGCAACATCCGGATGCACGGGTCCGTGCGCGGCGAGAAGGTCAGCGTCGACTCCGAGAAGCGTGTGTTTCAACTCAGTGTTGTAGGCCACGACTCCCCCGAGCACGACCGCGGATGCCCCGGCCGGCCGAATCAACTCGGCCACGAGTAATCCCCCGGTGAGCGACTCAGCAACGGCCACAGTCGCGCCCCGCGCGGTCAGCGCCGCAATGAGCTGCGAGGCATCAACCACGTCAGTCAGTCGCCGGCTTCGGTCTGCCGTGACGGAACCAGTTCACGAGGTACTCAATGCCCGTCGACAGGGTGAGGACGACGGCAATGGCCATGAGCACCGCATTGAACCAGTGCATCCAGTCTCCGAGGAGCAGCCAGACGGGAACGAGATAAAACGACGTCGCAATGGCCTGAATAATCGTTTTGAGTTTGCCGCCTCGTGAGGCCGGGATGACCTGATCGCTCACGACCACGAACCGGAACACCGTGATCCCGAACTCGCGCACGAGAATCAGGATCGTCACCCACCACCACAGTTCGCCGAGAATCGACAGCGACACGAGCGCACTGCCAATAAGTATTTTGTCGGCGATCGGGTCGAGCAGCTTTCCGAAGTCGGTAATCAGATTCTGGCGGCGGGCCAGAAGGCCGTCCACGCTGTCCGTCACGATCGCGAGAATGAACAGCCCGGCCGCGAGGTACCGGAATAGCCCGAACTCGTGATTGTCGGCCAGAAGAAGCCAAATAAAGACCGGTGCGAGGAAGATGCGCACGACGGTGATGATGTTCGCCACGTTGCCGGTGCTCGCCGGCGTATCGCCGCTCCGCGCCACTCGACCACGCATGGGGTAGCCCTTGCCCTCCGGCGACGGCTCAGCGGGGAGTGTCACGCACTACTCCCTGTCGGTCAGCGACCAGGCATCCTCGGACGACGAGCCTTCAACCTCATCGTATCCTCTCGTGGACTCTGCCACGGGATCAGCGTCATGACGCTGATCATTCTGGTGCGAGGTCGCCTGCTCGCTGTCTCCACCCCTGAGCCGGGCAAGCACCGCTGGCAGTTGCTCCGCCGAGACCAGAACGTCACGTGCTTTCGACCCCTCGGATGGGCCGACGATCTCGCGAGACTCCAGAAGATCCATGAGCCGTCCGGCCTTGGCAAACCCCACCCGCAGTTTGCGCTGCAACATCGAGGTTGACCCGAACTGGGTGCTCACCACGAGTTCGGCCGCCGCCAGGAGCACATCGAGGTCGTCGCCGATGTCGCCATCGACCGCGTGCTTTTCTGTCGCGACCGCGACATCCTTGCGGTATTCGGGGCGGGCCTGAGCCGTGACATGCTTCACGACGGCAACGACCTCGCTCTCGCTCACCCAGGCTCCCTGCACGCGAATGGGCTTGGATGCGCCCATCGGCAGGAACAGCGCGTCACCCTGCCCAATGAGCTTGTCCGCGCCCGGCTGATCGAGGATGACGCGGGAGTCGGTCATGCTGCTCACCGCGAATGCCATGCGGCTCGGCACGTTCGCCTTGATGAGCCCCGTGACGACGTCAACGCTCGGCCGCTGCGTGGCGAGTACGAGGTGAATTCCACTCGCTCGGGCAAGCTGAGTGATGCGCACGACAGAGTCCTCAACGTCGCGCGGGGCGACCATCATGAGGTCTGCGAGCTCGTCCACGACCACCAAAAGGTAGGGGTACGGCTTCAGCTTCCGTTCGCTCCCCACGGGCAGCGTGATCTCGCCGGCCACGACGGCGGCATTGAAGTCATCGATGTGCCGATACCCGAAACTCGCCAAGTCGTCGTAGCGCATGTCCATTTCCTTCACGACCCAGGACAGGGCTTCCGCCGCCTTCTTCGGGTTCGTGATGATGGGCGTGATCAAGTGCGGCACGCCCGCGTAGTGCGCAAGTTCGACGCGCTTCGGGTCGATGAGAACCATGCGAACTTCTGCTGGCTTGGCGCGCATCAACAGGCTCGTGATCATCGAGTTGATGAAACTGGACTTTCCCGACCCGGTGGCACCTGCCACGAGAAGGTGGGGCATCTTCGCGAGGTTCGCGACCACGAAACCACCTTCGACGTCCTTGCCGACGCCAATCGTCATCGGGTGAGCACTCGAGGTGCTCGCCTTCGAGCGCAGCACGTCACCGAGGGACACGATTTCGCGATCAGTGTTCGGGATCTCGACGCCGATGGCGCTCTTGCCCGGAATGGGCGACAGGATGCGGACCTCGTTGCTTGCGACCGCGTAGGAGAGGTTCTTACTGAGTGCCGTCACCCGCTCGACCTTCACACCAGGGCCGAGCTCGATTTCGTAGCGCGTGACCGTCGGACCTCGACTGAAACCGGTCACCGAAGCATCGACCTGGAACTGCTTGAGCACCTCGGAAATCGACCGGACGATGTCGTCGTTCGCAGTGGAACGAGCCTTGGACGGTGTACCAGGCTCGAGGACATTCGTAGCCGGAAGCCGGTAGGGCGCCGTCGGCTGGTTCGGCACGGCATCGTCAAATTCCCCGGCCTGGCCCTTGTCGTGGGTGCTCGCCGGGAAACCGGGAAGTCGGTCGGTGCGGACGGTCGCGCCCTCATCCGAGCCGAGTGTGCTCCCCGGCTGATCGCGAACCGCGTCGTCTCTGATGCCCGTCGACGAGGTGACATCGACTTCGCCGGTAAACCGTCTGACCGCATTCTCGGCCTTGAGCAGGTCTTCGATGAGCTCGATGCCGAACTCGTCCTTCGGGGTGTGGTCGATGACTCCCGTCGGCGCGTTCAGGAGAACCGGACTGTCGAACGCCGGTTCCTCCTCGCGCTGAGTCTTGTTGCGCCGCCACCACGGCACCTGGTCTGCTCCGTCATCGAGTCCTAGCTCTTCCAAACCGAGCAACGGAACCGTGCTCGTCTTCGCGGCCTTCTTCGCCGCCAACTCCTCGGCATCCGGAAGCTCAGCGCCGAACAAGTAGGAATAGAACTCGCGGAATCGATACCCGATCCGGTTCGGTGGAGTCTTCGTGATGATGAACAGCGAAAGCACGAGGGCAAGCACGATAATCGGGACGGCAACCCAGACGCTCAGGTAGGTTGCGAGTGGCATTCCGACGCCGAAGCCGACGATTCCGCCTGCCTGCGCGAACGCCCCAATCGGATCTCCCCAGGCGGGGCTTCCGCCATAGATGTGGCACAGCGCGCAAATGCTCGCCACGAGAATGCCCATCCCGATCCCGATTCGGCCATTGTCATTGACCGAGGATGGGTGCCGGAAGAACCAAACAGCGAGCACGAGCAAAATGACCGGGAGCGCGAACGCGAGCCGCCCGAACGCACCACCGAAGGTGTACGCGTCGAGAGCAATCGCCACGGGATCATTCGGGAAGAACCATTCAACGACAGCTCCACCGATGGCAAGGAGGATGAACAGGAACGGAACACCGTCCCGCAACTCTTCTTTCGCGAGGGTCTCCCGGCCGAACAGGCGCGCTGCGCCGCCGACCGCGTGGGCGAGGCCCAACCACGCTTTCGTCAGGGGGCCAGGTTCTGGCGCCGCAACCGGCTTCTTGCGCGGGGTCGGCTTCCTCGCCGGCGTTGCTCTCCCGCGAGTTGTCGTGGCGCGCGAACGAGAAGTCGACCGTGAGGTCGGGGTCAACGAAGTGCGCGTAGCCATGGGCTCAACGGTACTTCGAGGCTCCGTCAATCAGCGGGAGACTCCGGGGAGTGTCTCAATCCCAGAGGACAGGTTTACGCCTCAATTACCACGGGCACGATCATCGGGCGGCGACGATGCTGCGAGTTGACCCAGCGCCCCACTGTCCGGCGGATGACCTGGCTGAACGCGTGCGTGTCTCGCGTGCCGTTCTCTGCGGCATCCGTCAGAGCCTTGATGATGAGCGGTTTCACGTCGTCGAACACCGCCTCGTCTTCGGCGAATCCTCTGGACTGGACTTCCGGACCAACAATGATCTTCCCGGTCTGCGCATCAATGGCCGCGAAAATGGAGATGAAACCCTCCTCGGCGAGAATTCGACGGTCCTTGAGGTCGGCGTCCGTGATCTCCCCCACGGTGGATCCGTCGACGTAGACGTAGCCAAGGTCGAGTTGCCCGACAACCTCAACAACACCATCCTTCAGATCGAGCACGGTGCCGTCCTCAGCGATGAACGTGTTCTCCTCAGGGATGCCGGTGTCGATGGCAAGCTGCTGGTTGGCGGCGAGGTGCCGATATTCGCCGTGCACGGGCAGCACGTTTTTGGGTTTGATGATGTTGAAGCAGTAGAGCAGTTCGCCAGCAGCAGCGTGACCGGAGACGTGCACTTTCGCGTTTCCCTTATGCACGACCGTGGCGCCCAACTTGGTGAGGCCATTGATAACTCGGTACACAGCGTTCTCGTTGCCGGGGATCAAACTCGACGCAAGGATGACGGTGTCGCCCTTGCCCACCTCGATCTGGTGTTCCAGATTAGCCATGCGTGCGAGAACCGCCATCGGCTCGCCCTGCGAGCCCGTGCTCATGTACACGATGCGATTGTCTGGGAGATCCGCGGCCTTCTTCGCGTCGATCAGCACGCCCTCCGGAACCTTCAGGTACCCGAGATCCGCCGCGATCGTCATGTTGCGCACCATCGAGCGCCCCATGAACGCGACGCGGCGACCGTTCGCGTGGGCGGCATCCAGAACCTGCTGCACGCGGTGAACGTGGCTCGAGAAACTCGCCACGATCACGCGGCGCGGAGCTTTCGCGATGACCGACTCGAGCACGGGACCGATGGCGCGCTCCGAGGGGGTGAAGCCAGGAACATCCGCGTTCGTTGAATCCACGAGGAAAAGGTCGACGCCAGCTTCGCCCAGTCTGCCGAACGAGCGGAGGTCCGTGATGCGATCGTCCAGCGGGAGCTGATCCATTTTGAAATCGCCCGTGTGAAGCACAACACCGGCACTCGTCTTAATCGCCACGGCGAGCGCATCCGGGATCGAGTGGTTCACCGCGATGAACTCCAAATCGAACGGCCCAAGCTTTTCGTGCTGACCCTCGGTGACCTCCAGCGTGTACGGGGTGATGCAGTGTTCCTTCAGCTTTGCTTCGATGAGTGCGAGGGTCAGCCCCGAACCGATAATCGGGATGTCCTGGCGGAGGCGAAGCAGATACGGAACAGCGCCAATGTGGTCCTCGTGACCGTGCGTGAGCACAATACCCAGGACGTCGTCCAGGCGATCGCGAACGGGGGCGAAGTCGGGGAGAATGAGATCGACGCCCGGCTGATTCTCTTCGGGGAACAGCACGCCGCAATCGACGATAAGAAGCTTTCCGTCGATCTCGAACACCGTCATGTTCCGGCCGATTTCGCCGAGGCCGCCGACCGGGATGATGCGAAGCGTCCCTGCCGGAAGCACCCTCGGTTCGTACACTGCTGAATTCATCGTGTTGTCCCCGCGACTTTCGGTAAAGCGCCACCGGCAGCAGCGTTGCGATCTGGGCGGAAGTTGCTGAGGTCAACTCCCGGTATCTCGCCAATTCGTGCGAGATCGTCCTCGATCTGCGCTGCCTCGTAATCTTCGGGTCCGACGAGTGGCAAGCGCACCCGCGGGGAATCGATGCGTCCGAGCCCATGCAAAATGTATTTCGCCGCGACTGTCCCAGGCACATGAGTCATGACCGCGCGAACCAAGGGCTCCAGAATCTTGTGTGCCGCCGTAGCTTCGGCGAGCTTGCCTGCGTTCACGGCGTCCACAATCTGTCGGTATGGTCGCGCGGCGATGTTCGCGGTCACGCCGACGAGTCCGGTCGCGCCGATCGAGAGGTGCGGGAGCACGTTCGCATCGTCACCAGAGAAATACAGCAAGCCAGTCTCGTTGAGCACCCGGCTGACCTGACTGAAGTCGCCCTTCGCGTCCTTGATTCCAACAATGTTCGGATGCTTGGCGATGCGAATGATCGTTTCGTAGTTGATCGGGACACCCGTGCGCCCCGGAATGTCGTAGAGGAGCACCGGGAGATCAGTGGCATCAGCGATCAGCCGGAAGTGGGTGAGGATGCCGGACTGGGTCGGCTTGTTGTAATACGGCGTCACGATCATGACGCCGTCTGCTCCGGCTTTCTCGCTGTCCCGGTAAAGCTGCATCGCATGGGCGGTCTCATTGGATCCGCCGCCGGTGAGGATTTTCGCCCGGCCGGCCGCAACCGACTTGCCGACCTCCACGAGTTTGACCTTCTCGGGGTCGGTGAGCGTGCTCGTCTCCCCCGTCGTACCGGACACGACGATGCCGTCCGCGCCGTCGTTGATGACGTGGTCAATGTGCTTCTCGACGCCAGCCCAGTCCACTTCGCCGTCAGCAGTGAACGGGGTCACCAGAGCAACAAGAACTTGGCCGAAGGGATTCTCTCGAGTAGTCACGAGTTACAGGGTATCGCGAGCACGCCAACTACTCGTGCCCGCAGAAGGCGAGGGCACGGCTGGCCGGACGGGTTACGGGGCGACGCGACCGTTTCCGTTGAACGCGGAGTACGTGAGCGGCATGAGCTCGGCGAAGTGGGCTTCCATTTTTTCCGCGCACATTTCGATCTCCCGTTGCGGGAAGGAGGGGAAATGGCTCCCCTCGCGCTTCGTCCTCAGCGACAGGAAGTTCATGAGCGAGCGTGCGTTCATGGTCACGTACATCGAGGAGTAGATGGTAAGCGGGAGCACGATGCGGGCGACCTCGCGAGCTACCCCGGCCTCGAGCATCCGCTGGTACGCCTCGTAGGCGTGCTGGGATACGTCGCGCGTCTGCTGCTCAACGAGTGCGCTCTGTTCGGCCGATCCCGGATGAAACTCGTACGCGCCAGGCTTACCCGATTGCACGAGGTTCCGCTCCGGCGAGGGGATGTAGAACACCGGATTCAGTTCGCGGTAGCGCCCGGACTCTTCGTTGTAGGAGGCAATGCGGTGTCTCATGAACTCACGAAACACGAAAATGGGTGCCTGAACGTAGAACGTCATGGAGTTGTGTTCGAACGGGGAGCCGTGCCGATCACGCATGAGGTAGTTGATGAGGCCGCGGTTTCGCTTCACGTCCTGCTCGGTTTCTGCGCCATCGAGCTGGCTGGACTCGAGTGTCTGCTCCCCCTGTGTCGACACGCGTGCGGCGAACAAAACATCGGAGTCATGAGCGCTCGATCGCACGAGTTCCACGGTGACATCGGAGCGGAACTCGATCGGTTTCGGCTGGTCGAGCGAAGGGTCAGGGGCCTGCTGAGGTTCTGTTGGCACGGCCTTCACGATAGCGAACGAAGTCGGATGCCGTCATGGGCCACGCCGGACAAGGGGTTGCCGTGCCCAGAGAACACAAACCCTGCATGGAAAGCTGACTAATTTACATCTTTTGCCACTTTCGGTGCGGCGATTTTTCCGCCATTGTGACTACGAACACCTCGTCTTTGTCAACCAAAAACATTGCTCCAACGTCGTAGAGATGTGAGTGCAGCCGTGATGGAAAAGACACACCTCGATCTCGATGTCTTCGTCGCGACCGAATACCCCAAAGTTGTCGCAGCAGTCGGTCTCATCACGGGCAACCGGCAAGATGCCGCTGACGCCGTTCAGGACGCGATCCTCGGCTATCTCACTTCTCCACCGAAGAGAGAGATCAACAATCTTGCGGCCTGGATCACGGTCGTCGCCAGCAATCGATTGCGAGACAGGCAGCGCACCCGCGCCGCCGAATCCCGGGCGCTCGAACGAGTCGGATTCAGTCCGGAAACGGTTGATAGCGAACTTCGCGGCCTCGATGTCGACGTCATCGCGGCACTACAGGAGTTGCCTGCGCAGCAGCGCGACGTCTGCGTACTGCACTATTTGCTCGATCAATCGGTTGAAACGATCGCGGAAGGCCTTGGCGTCAGCACAGGCACCATCAAGACGCAACTACATCGCGCGCGAAAGAGACTCGCTGCGCGATTGGGAGAGGAGGACGACCGTGGCTGAGAGTATCGGAATTGATGATGCCATTCGCAGCGCGTTCACGAACGCGGCGCGTCCGGCCGATTCCCACGGTGTCGCCGACGCCATCCGTTCGCGGATGTCCGCCGGCGACACCGGCACGCCAGCTGGAGGGCCGACAGCTCCGGGGTTCGGCGGTGGATGGTTCTCCTGGCTCCCCTGGGTCGGGGTGGTTCTCGTCACGGGCCTGGCGGGCGGTGCCGTGGGTTTGACAGGCGTGTTCGGCCACCCCACGGACGAAATCGAAGTGGTAGGGCACACCACCGTGTTGAACGGAGGGGCCAATCTGTCATCCTGCCCCGGCGGTCCGGTGGTTGGCTCCATCGGCTCGGGGACGAGAGTTCTGGTCGTTGAGCGACACGATTCGGGGAGCATCGGCATCCGAAACCCCGCCGACTTCTCGTCGGTAGTCTGGCTCGCGCCAAGCGACGTGACCGTCGACACAGACCAGCCCTCCCTCGCGAGTCTTCCGTTCGGCGCAAGCTGCCCAGTCGTCACTGTCGCAACGCCCACGCCGACGCCGACCCCGACGCCACCACCGGTTGCCAAAGACGTCACTGCTCCCGTGCTCGGCACCCCGCAGGCAACCGAAGCAATCATTTACAACGCCGACGAGACCACGATTAGCGTGACCGCTTCCGACAATGTTGGAGTGACGGGCGTGAAAATCACGTGGAGCGGCGCCCAAAGCGGAAGCGCAAACATGACGCGCTCCGGCGGGGTGTGGAAATTCACCTACTCCACCAACGCCACTGGGCCCCATGACTATGGATTCATTACGTTCTCCCTCCGGGCCACAGATGCTGCGGGCAACCACAGCCAAACCAAGACCGTGAAAATCGATCACCAATACTTCGGATAGGAATCACCGTGTCGACTCCGCGCTGGCTTATGCCCACCGTTTCGATCATCTCGGCCCTTACCCTCGGTACTGGCGGAATTGTTCTCGGCTCCACTCTGGCGGGGCACACGACGACGCCGGTCTCCTCGGGAACTCAGACGATCGCGGTGATCTCACCCGTATCGACGGGCACGGCGCCGGACGGTGATGGCACAATCGGAGACTCTCTGCGAGTTAGCCAAGTAGTGGCCGAGCGGGAGGTTCATCGACCTGCTGCGGATCCCGACGCAATCGACCCGTCGCTTCAGCACATCATCGACGAACTTTCCGACGCCCCGAATCCGGTGATCCGGCGGATGACCATCGATGGTGAAGCCGACGGCTCAGACTCGGGGGCCGCTGACGACCCGTGTGCACCGCGAGACGGATCCGATTCCGCCGATTGCCCTGATGGCCTGCACTCCACCGTCCTGCCGCTCATCGCGCTCCGTGACTTTTCGGCCGGAGGCCAGGCGTTCCCGCCGACCACCGAGGAGTATCGTGCCCACGGAAACCTCTATGGCGGCGAATTGTGGTGCGACGGACCGGCGGCAACTCCCACGTCCGTGCCGTTCGGGATCCTGTCCACGGCACCAGGCTCATTCTCGATTCAGTACTGGCCGAGCGAGCATCCCGACGACGTCACGACCGTTGGTGACATCAACACCAGTGTTGCGGACCAGCAGGATTTCGAAAATGCCGTCGCGACCGCGACAACGGCAAGCGACATTCCGTTTCTTCGCCACTGTCTGACGCTCGAGGACCTTGAACCAACGACCGCATACACGGCCGTCGTGAACGGCATCGACACCATGGGTCGCATCACAGCGCCGTCGACGGTTCGCTTCAATTCCTCTGGCGCCCCCGTTCACCCCGGCGCCCAGATCACGACGATCGGCCAGAATCTCGTGTTCGTCTCCGCGCTGCACCCCGCGAACCAGAGTGTCATCATCCGCGCCGCAGTCATGCCCGATGTCGCGGCACCGTCGTGCAGCGGCATTGACGCTGGCCGCCAGCTTCCCTCGCTGACAGATGTCGACACCTCCGTGACCACAGACGAGATCCTCGCCGTCAATGCGCCGCCCGACTTCTCTCGGAAAGAGGTCACCACCTTCGCGGTGCCCGAAGGGTCGGCCATCATGATCTGTGCCAGGTGGTATTCGGCAGGCACCTCCCCCAGCTGGCAGCGCGTGGCCCCGACGTTCGAGTCGTCGGCGATACTTCAGTCCCCTGACCGGCTCGAGCCTCAAGTCACCCTCACCCGCGTCACGCCGTTCGCACCCGGCCTTACCAAAGTCCGTTTTCTCACGACCAGCGTCGAAGGTGCTGTCTGTGGCGGTGCCACCTGGGACACCACCATCCCCGGCTACGACGCACTTCCCCTCACTGTCTGCGACTTCACCGGGTCGGCAGGGAGTGCCACAGTGTCCAGTCGCGGCTACCTCAGTGATCGCGGCGAGAGCGGCGATCTCGTTGTACACATGACCAGCACCTTTTCGAACAACACGACCGTCGACACCGACGTGATGATTCCTTCGATTGACGGCGGATGCCGGGGCGTTTGTGCGCTCCCGGAAAGCGCCTGGTATGAGGTCGCCCTGGGCACGGTCGATCGACCGACCGGGCTGTGCGGCTCGTCCTTTGGCGACTGCACTCCTCCAACCAGAGCGATTAGCGCGGGCACCGTGCAGCTGGAGGTCTCCTGGACACAGGGCGCCACCAACGGCATGGCGGACTGGTCGGTCACGCCCACCACAGACAACGCGCCCGAGTATGTGGTGCCGGACGAAGCCCAATTCGATTTGAATCAACGTTGGACCTTCACTGATCCGACGTATACCACCGGCTACGGAAATGTCGCGCCGAACACCTTCGTCAACGGCGAATTCCGTCTCGTCGTTGATCGCCCAGTCGACTACGTTGCGCGTTTCTCTGATGGCCTTCCCGGGGTTTCCTCCGCGAGCTGCGCTCCCGGCGTACCCCTATTGGAGACGCGTGGGCACGCAGCCCGAGAGACGACAATCCTCATCCACGGTGCCTGCCTTGGCGCCAATTATTACGCCGAACTTGAACTCGTCGACTCCACTGGGCACACGACGGTGTGGAACTTCCACGACAGGTCGCACTACTGGGGCCCCTCGAGCATCCTTCGGGTGCCCGGCATCGGTGCGAGCGTGTACTACGACATCCTCGCGCAGGGCAGCAGTCGCAGCGCGCTGACCAACTTCTCCCTCATGATTTCCCCGGTGGATGTTGGCGCGAGCGATGCGCGCAGCGGTCGGTGCACCGCTGACGGGATCGTCGAAAGCCACGGCGTCGCCGAGGTCGAACTCGGTGCCACTGTGAACGTTCGACTGGAGATCCGCATTCGGCGGACAAACCACTGGGACGCGGAGAACTGCAGTGGCTACGCTGACGACGCCGAATTGCAGGTCGTTGAAGCGACTATTCCTCTCGCCGACCTTTACCGGCTCGACGGCGTCACCATCAACGCGCCCGAAGCATTCAGCACGCACATTGTTCTTCATGCGTACCACCCCTAAGCGCACCAATCAGTTAGACCGCCGAATAGGCGTGTGTGCAGGGTCGCGGTAAACAGAAATGGACCGTCGAATCGCCGCTCGCGCCCGCCGGCGATCCCCGCACGCGTCGTACGCGAGCCCCAGCCTGTACCACGACTGCCAACGCTCGGGGTCGGATTCCGCCTCAGCCTGGAACCCACCGAACGCGGCGTCCGCAGCCGCCCGATCGACACGTCCGCTCGCGCTGCGGGGAAGATCCTGAAGCGGGTACTCGCCCTCGGCGGCCAGCGCCCGCCCGAGTCGTTCGCTGCGAAAACCGAACCGAATCTCCACGAAAAGCGCCCACGCACCCACGAGAGGCAACACGAGCAAGGCCACTCCGAGCCCTTTCGCGATGGGCTCATCGACGGCAAGAAGACGGAGGGCGAGCTGCATGACGAGCACCAGATACAGCACGAGCAGTACTGCCATGACCGCAGCAAACAGGCGGGAACTCACGCGTCGAGCCCCAGAAGCGCATCAAGACCAACGGTCAGCCCTCGCGCGTCGCTCAACGCCGACAGGGCGAGAATGATCCCCGGCTCATAGGCGGCCTGGGACACCGTGTCATGCCGAATCGTGACCGTTTCGCCGATTCCGCCGAAATGAACCTCTTGAGTGGCGACAACGCCCTGCATCCGCAGGCTGTGCACCGGGATCCCCGAAACGAGCTGGCCGCGTGCCCGTTGGTCTGCGTGGGGCGCAGCAACCAAACCCTTCTTCGCACGGGCTGCTGCCATCAGCTCAGCCGTGCGCACCGCTGTGCCGGATGGCGAATCCACTTTTCCCGTGCCGTGGGACTCCACAATTTCGATCGAGTCAAAAAACTGTGCGCTGAACGTCGCAAGCCGCGTGGCGAGCACAGAACCTAGGGAGAAATTCGGGACGACAATCACGCCCTGTTCCGGGACGGTCGCGAGCTTGGCTTCGAGCGTCGCGAGCCGTTCACTCGTCCAGCCGCTCGTACCGACCAAAATGTTCAGCCCGTGTTCCACCGCAAAGTCGACGATGGCAGGACTCGCTTGGGGCACAGACACGTCGACGACAAGCTTCGAGTCGAGGATCGCCTCGAGGTCACCAGCCGAGCCGAGTTGCGCTCCCAGCTCAAACTGGGGTGAGTCTTCAAGAAGTCGGCAGACAAGGCTGCCCATGCGCCCGGTTGCGCCAACGACGGCGACACGTACAGTCATGGGGCCAATCTATCAAGCAGAGAAATGCGGCAGCGACGCGCACCGGCGGCGTGCGCCGAGCTCGACTCAGTAAGGCTGGCTTTCCGGCAGCCCGGTGCGAAGCTCCGGCGGAAGGTGGCCAAGGTCATTGTGGGTCACGAGCACGGGTGGTTTCGCCGTCCGAACGCGGATGATGGTGAGCCCGCAATTGGCCTGATTGAGTCCCATCCACCGCCACGCTGGCGCTCCGAACACCTCGCGAACGAACCAGGCAATCACAAAATTGTGGGTAATGAGGAGCTCGTGACGTTCCTCCCGCGCCGGGGAAAGCCACTCAGAGACGGCATCCGCCATTTGCGCCTGCCCCGCCTCGACTTCTTCGGCCGTCACTCCACCGAAAAACGGCTCGAACGCATGAGGCAACTCCGGAGTTGGACCGCTCGGAATGCAGTCCATGAGAAGCGCAGACGGCTTCGCCTCGAGATTCGGCATCTTCTTGGTCATGATGCGCGCGGTCTCCTCCGCGCGTTGGAGCGGAGAGTGCCACGCCGCGTTAAACGGCACGTCCGCGAGACGGGTCGCAATTGCTCTGGCCTGCCGTTTGCCTCGCGCGGACAGCGGGCCGTCCGGCAAACCATGCTCGGCGAACTGCTGTTCGCCGTGTCGCACAAAGTACAGGAAGTGGGACATCGTTGTCCTCCAATTTTGCGGTGATGTTCGGTTTCTCAGGTTGTCAGGCGGCGGATGCCGGTGTGCCAGCGATGCCAGCGAAGGTCGCCTCATCGATCGCACCGACGGCCGCGACGCTCAAAGGTCTGGTGGCGAGCTCAGCGGCGAGCGTGGCCACCTCCTCGGTGGTCACCCGATCAAGTCGGCGCAGAATCTCGTCGAAGTCCACGAATTCGCCGAGCGTGATTTCGGAACGACCCAGGCGAGTCATCCGGGTGTCAGAGTCTTCCAGAGCCAGCGCCGATGCCCCGATGAGCTGGCCCTTTGCCCTGGCAAGTTCATCGGCGGTGATACCGCCGCTCGCGAGCTGCCGAAATTGGTCAAGAAGCAGTTCGGCGACCTGACCGGCTTTCGCGGGCGAGCATCCGGCATACAGCCCGAAAATGCCGGCATCGGCATAGCTCGGAGCGAACGAGTACACGGAATACGCAAGCCCGCGCTTTTCGCGAATCTCCTGGAACAACCGCGAGGACATGCCACCTCCGAGCACCGAATTGAGGACGGCCATCGCGCTTTTGCGCTCATCCGTTGCCGTGATCCCTGGAACTCCCAGCAGGATGTTCGCCTGCTCGATCGGACGGTGCACGACGACGAGGGGCGATCCGCGCTCTCCGAGGTTCTCCCGAGTGCTTCGGCGTTCGACGGGGGCGGCCGGCCGTGACGAATCCCAGCCGACTGCGTTCAATTCGGCGGTCACGCGGCGCACGAGGTCGTCGTGCTCGACGGCGCCGGCCGCCGTCACGACCAAATCCTGCGGCCGGTAGTTGGCCAGATAGTGCTCAGCGACGGCGTCCCTGGTGACCGCACGAATGGTTTTCACATCGCCGCCGATGGGCCGCCCCAGCGGATGTGACCCGAGCACGGCTTCGAAGAAGCGCTCGTTCACGACGTCGCCGGGGTCGTCATCGGCCATGGCGAGTTCCTCGAGGATAACGCCCCGCTCGGTTTCGAACTCCTTCGGATCCAGCAGCGAGGAGGTAAACATGTCGCAGAGCACCTCGACGGCCATCGGCAGGTCCTGGTCGCGGACCTTCGCGTAGTAGCAGGTGAATTCCTTCGCGGTGAGCGCGTTGTGTTCCCCGCCCACGGAGTCGAAACTCACGGCAATGTCCAACGCCGTGCGCTTTGGGGTGCCCTTGAACAGCAGGTGCTCAAGAAAGTGAGTAGAGCCAAAGTGCTTTGGTTGCTCGTCTCTGGACCCCACTGCCACCCAGAAACCCAGCGTTGCGCTGCGGGCACCGGGCACGTTCTCGGTGAGTATTCGCACGCCGTTCGGCAGGATGCTTCGACGTACCTCGCACCCACCTGTCGTGGTAAACCCTACTTCTGCCTGGTCAAGGGGTAAGTCGACTGCGCCATTCATCACCGTCGAGCCTAGGTCATTGTTTCGACCGAAAACCCCCGGTTTCTCGGGGCGCAATATACCGGGGTACAGAGTGTCCACACTAATGTGGACAAACAGACTTGTCTGTCACCAATATTCTGGTAGGCTACTGAGACAGGGGCCAGAAACCCGGTAGGGCTTAAGGCCAAACCTTCCTGGTGACCGAACCAACCCGAAGGCTCGGTCACCAGGATTCTGCCCCAGAAATACTGCACGTTGTGAGCTTCCGTAATTTACCCGATGCGGAATAAACGCCGGATTTCCCCCCGAATCCGGTTTGCTCCCCAACGGCAGTGAGGACACCTAGCCAATCTGCCGAGGGAGCCACGCTGTGACTGTTGTTGATCAAGGTCCAACATCACAGCGTGCCCCTTGGGCAAAGCAGAAGATTCTGGACACAGCCACCCAGCTGTTCTACGACGAGGGAATCCGCCTTGTTGGCGTGGACCGGCTCATCGGCGCTTCGCAGGTTACGAAGGCGACGTTTTATAAGCACTACCGGTCAAAGGACAACCTGGTTGTCGCCTATGTCACGGGACAGCACCTCAGCGACAAAGAATTCATCGAGGGAATCATTCGGGAAAGCGCCGGACCGCGCGAGGCGTTGAACGCGATCGTCGCCCACGATGTTGCCCAGTTGCACAGCCCGGGATTCCGCGGCTGTCACTTCCTTAACGTCGCGTCCGAATTCCCCGACCCTGAGCATCCGATACGCAAACTCATCACCATGCACAGGGACTGGTACTCGACCACCATCGAATCCCTGCTCTATGAGCTCGGCCACCCTCTGCCCGGCGAAGGCGCAGACGATTTTCTTGTCGCACATGATGGCGCCATGACGGGCGGATACGCGGGAGACCCCATCGCCGCATCAGGCGCGCTCCAGCGGGCGGCAACCAGAATTCTCGACGAAGCCAATCGCTGATCTCGTTCGCTGATCTCGTTCGCTGATCTCGTTCGCTGATCTCGTTCGCTGATCTCGTTCGCTGATCTCGTTCGCTGAACTAACTCGCTGAGTCAGCTCGCTGAGCAGATCGCTAGGCCGACACGTCGTCGAGCGCAGCCACCTGCTGGCGCGTGAGCGAGATATCCGCCGCCGCGACGAGTTCAGCAACCTGTGACGCATTGCTGGCGCCGACGATGGGTGCCGTCACGGAGTTCTTCGTAAGAATCCAGGCGATCGACACCGTGGCCGGTGCGCAATCCTGTTCTTCGGCGATACGGTCCACGGTGGCGAGGATGCGCTGCCCGCGTCGATTCAGGTGCTTCTCTGCGTCTCCCCCGAGCACAATATTTCCCGTCGAGTTGAGATCGAGCTCGGACTTCGTTCGGTAATTGCCTGCGAGGAAACCGCCGTCCAGTGCAAACCGTGGCATGACTCCAAGCGACTGCTGGTCTGCAAGGTTGGCCAGGGCACCCTCGAACTCCGTGCGGTGCATCAGGTTGTAGCGGCACTGCAGCGCGGTAAGGGGGGAAAGGCCCATTTGCGCGGCGATAATCCGTGCCTCGAGCACGCGATTCGCCGAATGGTCAACCACACCGACGGCGCGTACAGTACCGCGACGCACGTTTTCGTCAACCTCAACCAGAATTTCTTCACAAGGGTTCGATTCGTCGTCAAGATGGACGAACAGCACATCAACGTAGTCAGTACGAAGTCTGGCCAGACTCGCTTCGATCGCTGCCGAGACTGGCCCCGCCTGGCGGTCATTGTGCTCTGGGTCTCCGCCGATCTTCGTGGTGAGGACGATCTCGCCGCGGTTACCGCGCGACCGCATCCAGTCGCCAATGATCGACTCACTGCGACCCGATGCGTACGAGTCTGCGGTGTCGATGAGGTTGCCCCCGAGCTCGCGATAGGCATCGAGCACCGAATAGGCCGCCTCTTCCGATGCGGTCCAGCCAAAAGCGTTCCCACCGATAGCAACCGGAAACACTCTGGGACCCGATTCGCCCAGGATCCGGCGGCGCCCGCGCGTGGGATAACCCGCGTCTGGGTCAGCTCGGGTCGAAACGGTGGGCACGGGCCGAGGTTATGCCAACTCATCGCCGCAAACCGGTATCCCCCGCCAATCGTTATCAGTGTTTTACTATCGAAAGGACACCGTGCCCGAGGCAATGTGCAACGAAGGACGTGAATTGTGGTGAATGATCCGAATTGGAGACTCCCCGAAGTCCCCGGCTTTGACCTGAAGAGTCCCGAGGTGAAGGCCGGCGAATTTCTGCCGCTGTGGGCCCGAACCGCGTGGGCAGGCGGCGAAGACCGCTCCCCAACGCTCAGCTGGAGCGGTGCGCCGGAGTCCACGAAGAGCTTTGTGGTCACGTTGTATGACCCCGATGCGCCAACCGGGAGCGGCTACTGGCACTGGGCAGTTCACGACATTCCTGCGTCAGTCAACGCACTGCCTGCGGATGCGGGCAATCCGGATGCCGGCCTCCTTCCAGAAGGCGCGATCACCATCGCGAATGAGTCAAGGGCCGAAAGGTTCCAAGGCGCAGGACCTCCGCCCGGTGATGGTGAACACCGTTACGTTTTCACCGTGTCGGCACTGGATGTCGAACACCTCGAGTTGCCTCCAGGCTGCACGCCGGCGGTTCTCGGTTTCGTGATGCGAACCTCGGTCATCGCGAGAGCCCAACTCATCGCCCTGTCGTCGACTCCCGCCGAAAACTGATCTGGCCAAGCACTTATTTAGCCAAACGTTGGTCGCGTCTCATGTGAGCCACGCACCATCTTGATCGGCGCTATCGACCGGCATCCGCCCTGCGCAGCACGCCAGCCGCGTGGCGGAGGACCGGTTCGTCGATCATCATGCCCTGAAACGTGAACACCCCTTTGGCTTCGGACGCCGCGGCAATGACACCCTGCGCCCACGCGAACTCATCCGCACCGGGTCGATACGACTCGAGGATGACCGGAACCTGACTCGGGTGAATGCAGGCACTCGCCGCGAATCCGCTCGCCCTCGCATCCTGCGCTTCCGCCGCGAGACCTTCCACGTCAGCGATCGCCACGTGGACGGCGTCGATGGCCGCCTTTCGGTGAGCGCCAGCAGCCAGAAGAACGGCAGATCGGGCGTGGCGCGCAACGTCCCGGTACCGCCCCTGCTGGTCGCGACTGGACGTCCCACCAAGCGACGCGACGAGGTCCTCCGCGCCCCACATGAGTGCGATCACAGATTCATGCGCTGCAAGAGCCGCGGCAGCGAGCACTCCAGACGCCGTCTCACACAGAGCGACGACCCCATAGCCATCCAGGGCCCTCAATTGGCCAGGCGAGTCGGCCTTGGCGAGCATCACTGTTCGGTAGTCCGTGCGCTCGACGGCGGCAAGATCAGCGGCAAAGTCCGCGGTGCCCGCCGCATTGATGCGCACGATCGTCTTCGCCGGGTCGAGGGGATGCGCGACGAGGGATTCGCGTGCCGCAGCCTTATCTGCTGGCGCTACGGCATCCTCAAGATCCAAAATCACTGAGGGGGAAAGCTCAGCTGCTTTGTCGTAGCGCTCTGGTCGGTCGGCGGGGCAAAACAGCAGAGCTGGCCCGAAGTTGAAACTCATTGCGCAGCCGACTCGCACCAGACAAGCGTGTGGCGAATCGCCGTTGCGACGACAACACCGTCCTGATTCTTGGCCGTGTGCGCAAGGGTGACAATCCCCTGCCCCGGCCTGGACTTCGACAAGCGCTTCGCGGCAACCTCGGTCTCCGAATACAGCGTGTCGCCGTGCAAGACGGGATGCGGGAACGCCACGTTCTCGAACCCAAGGTTCCCGACGATGGTTCCCTCCGTGAGCTGCGCCACGGAGCTTCCGACCATCGTGGAGAGCGTCAGCATGGAGTTCACGAGGCGCTGACCGAATGGTTGCGTCGCAGACCATGCAGCATCCAGATGCAGCGACTGCGTGTTCATGGTCATGGTCGTGAACAGCACGTTGTCGGCTTCTGTCATCGTCCGCCCTGGCCGATGCAGGTAGCGAATTCCGAGCTCGAACTCTTCGTAGTACAGGCCGCGTTGGATGACATCGCGAACCGCCTTCACGGCAGGCGTGGACACTGGCGCCGGCTCGTCATGCTGATCGGTCATCGCGGTCTCCCTCAGTATTCACATGCTATCCGTCGAGGCCGAGGGAGCGAGCGATGATCATGAGCTGAACCTCATTCGTCCCTTCGCCGATCTCCAGAATCTTGGAGTCGCGGTAGTGGCGGGCCACGAGGCTTTCGTTCATGAAACCGTATCCGCCGAAAATCTGGGTGGCGTCCCGCGCATTGAGCATGGCCGCGTCACTCGCGACAAGCTTCGCGATCGCCGCTTCGGTTTTGAACTCCAGTCCGGCGTCGCAGCGCCGTGCCGCGTCGTACCAGGCGAGGCGCGAGGTGTGCACTCTCGCCTGCATTTGGGCGATCGTGAACGCGATGTACTGGTGGCTGCCTATCGGAACACCGAATACCTTGCGGGACTTCGCGTATCTCACGGCCTCCTCAACGCAGCCCTCGGCAGCTCCCGTGGCCATGGCGGCGACGGCAATGCGACCCTCATCGAGCGTGCGCAGGAAGTTTGCGAAACCGCGGCCGCGCTCCCCAAGAAGGTTCGCGTGGGGCACGCGCACCTCGTCGAAGGTGAGCGGGTGAGTGTCGGATGCGCGCCACCCCACTTTGTCGTAGGAGGGCTCGACCGTGAACCCGGGTGTCCGGTGAGGAACAATGATGGTGGACAATTCCTTGGCGACAGTCCCGTCTTTCTTCGTGCGCTCTCCCGTGACCGCGGCAACGGAGATAAACCTCGAGATCGGGGTTCCCGAGTTGGTGATGAATTGCTTCGAGCCGTTCACCACCCACTCCTCGCCATCCAGAACCGCCGTGGTTCTCGTTGCCGCCGCATCTGAGCCAGCTTCGGCCTCGGTGAGGCCGAAACCTGCGAGGGCGCGTCCGGAAATCAGATCCGGCAGCCAGGTCGCCTTTTGCTCTTCGGTGCCGTACCGGAAAATGGGCATAGCCCCGAGGCCGATCGCCGCCTCCAGAGTGATGGCGATGGACTGGTCGACGCGTGCCAACGCCTCGATGGCCAGACACAGGGCAAAGTAGTCTCCACCCTGCCCGCCGACTTCTTCGGGGAACGGCAGCCCGAACAGCCCCAGCTCACCCATGTGGGCGACGATGTCCATGGGGAGCTCGTGCTGAGTGTCCGCTTCGTAGGAGCGCGGTGCCACCACGGTGTCGGCGAAATCCTTCACCATGGCGGATAGCTCGAGTTCTTCGTCAGACAGGTTGTGGCTCATGGGGTTGCCTCCAGGTCGTCGGGGGTAATGGTGGCGAGGAGTTCGCCAAGCTTCACAAGATCACCGGGTTTTGCTGTGTGCTGGACGGTGCCGGCAACCGGGGCCGTGAGTTTGTGCTCCATCTTCATGGCCTCGACGGTAAGTACTGTGTCCCCGGATTCCACCCGGCTTCCGTTGGCGAGCGAAACTGCCACCACTGTTCCCGGCATGGGTGAGCGGATTTCGGGACTGGCCCGGTGACTCTCGCGGTCGATGTCGGCACGCCGCTGCCGCGTCAACTCATCCCGGCTGAGCACTCCAAGGGGCCAGCTGAATCCGTCCTGCCCGAGCCACAGCGTGTCACCATCTCGCTCGATGGTCCAGGAGCTCGTGACGCCGTCCACCTCGACGAGTTTCCCGGCGAGCCGCGCTGCGTGGCATTCTCCGTCGATCGTGGCTGTGCCATCGGCGACGAGCACTTCGATCGTGTCGGAAGGCGTGATCGCGAACGTGAACCGCTGCGGTACCCGCACTCCGCCGGTGCGCCAGCCCGCAGCAAACCGCGTACCGGATCGCTCCGTCAGCCACAGCCCTGCTGCGCACAGAAGCGCGGTGTCTGGTTGGCGAAACTCCAGCTCGGGGAGTTTGCGTTCGATGAGCGTCGTATCGAGACGCCCGGCGACGACATCCGGGTCGGCGAGAAGGGCACGAAGATATTCGATGTTGGTGCGCACGCCGAGCACGACGCTGTCGGACAATGCGGTATCGAGCCTGGATAACGCCTGCTCTCGGGTCTCGCCCCAGGCAACAACTTTGGCCAGCATCGGATCGTAGTATGGCGAAATTTCGAGTCCGTCCACCAGAGAACTGTCGACTCTGATGCCCTCGCCCTTGGCTTCGACTGCGGTCAACACGGTGCCGGTGCTCGGCAAGAAGCCACGCTCCGGGTCCTCGGCATACACCCGTGCTTCGACGGCATGGCCGGTCATCCGAACATCGTCCTGACTGATCGTGAGGGGCTCTCCCGCTGCGACCCGCAATTGCCACTCAACGAGGTCGATTCCTGTGACGAGCTCAGTCACGGGGTGTTCGACCTGCAGCCGCGTGTTCATCTCCATGAAAAAGAACTCGTCCGGGGCGTCGTCCGACACGAGAAACTCCACGGTTCCGGCGCCCAGATAGTTGACGCTTCGGGCGACCGTGCAGGCTGCCTCACCGATTCTGGCGCGCGTCTCGGGGCTGAGTAACGACGATGGTGCCTCTTCGATGACCTTCTGGTGGCGACGTTGCAGTGAGCACTCCCGCTCCCCCAGGTGGATGACGTTACCGTGCGCATCCGCGAGCAACTGCACTTCGATGTGACGAGGAGAGGTGATCAACCGCTCAAGGAGCAGGGTGTCGTCGCCGAACGCTGACGCAGCAACCCGCCGAGCGGTCGCGAGAGCATCGGTGAGGCCGGACTCCTCGAAGACCGGCTCCATCCCTTTTCCTCCGCCGCCCGCCGAGGGCTTGATGAGGATGGGGAACCCCAGCTCCACGGCCGCGGCGTGCAGTTCGGCGTCGTTCAAGCCTGGCGAAGACACCCCCAGGATGACGGGAACGCCGGCACTCGAGACGTGCTCTTTCGCCCTGATCTTGTCGCCCATGAGGGCAAGAGCGTCGACCCCTGGACCCACGAACACAAGCCCTGCGTCCTCGCAGGCCCGCGCAAAGTCCGCGTTTTCGGAAAGGAAACCGTATCCGGGGTGCACGGCCTGCGCCTCTGTGCGCTTCGCGGCCTCGACGATGGCGGCAATGTTCAAGTAGCTTTCCCGTGGCGCGGCCGGGCCGATGCGCACAGCGATGTCCGCCTCACGGACGTGCCTGGCGTCTCGATCCGCGTCGCTGTAGACGGCGACAGAACGGATGCCCTGCTCGCGCAGAGTTCGGATGATGCGGCAGGCAATTTCGCCACGATTGGCGACCAGGACGGTACTGAATGTGGGCATCGCCATCACATCCGGAACAGGCCGAAGGCCGGGTCGGGAAGCGGTGTGAGCGAGGCGACATCCAGGGCGATGCCGAGGACTGTGCGTGTGTCGGACGGGTCGATGATCCCGTCGTCCCACAGGCGGGCCGTGGAGTAGTAGGGGCTCCCCTGCACTTCATATTGCTCGGTGATGGGAGCTTTGAATTCTGTCTCCGCCTCGCTCGACCAGCTTTCGCCGCGCGCCTCGACTTGCTCTCGGCGGATCGTGGCGAGCACGCTCGAGGCCTGCGCACCACCCATGACGGAGATTCGGCTCGCCGGCCACATCCAGAGAAATCGTGGACTGTATGCGCGCCCGCACATCGAGTAATTACCGGCACCGAACGAGCCGCCGATGACGACCGTAAATTTCGGTACGCGAGTGGTCGCCACGGCGGTGACCATCTTTGCCCCGTCTTTGGCGATCCCGCCGGCTTCGGCGTCCTTCCCGACCATAAACCCGGAGATGTTCTGCAGAAACACGAGGGGGATGCCGCGCTGGTCGCACAGTTCGATGAAGTGCGCGCCCTTCTGCGCTGACTCGCTGAACAGGATGCCGTTGTTGGCGACGATGCCGACGCGGTGCCCGTGAATGCTGGCGAACCCCGTGACGAGTGTTGTCCCGTACTCGCGCTTGAACTCGTGAAACTCGCTTCCGTCGACGAGGCGCGCAATAACCTCGTGTACGTCGTATTGGCCCTGGACCTCCACCGGCACAGCGCCGTAGAGTTCGTCGGGGTCGATGGCCGGCTCTCTCGACTCCCCCACCGTCCAGGCCTCTGGAGCCTGCTCCGGAAGGGTTGCCACAATGTCCCGGACGATCTGCAGCGCGTGCTCGTCATTTTCGGCGAGGTGATCGGTGACGCCGGAGGTGCGCGAGTGAAGCTCGCCGCCGCCCAGTTCCTCCGCTGTCACGACTTCGCCGATGGCCGCTTTCACGAGTGGCGGTCCACCGAGAAAGATCGTGCCCTGGTTCCGGACAATCACGGTTTCGTCGCTCATCGCCGGGACGTAGGCTCCGCCGGCCGTGGATGAACCGAGCACGGCGGCGATCTGCGGAATACGCTCCGCAGACATTCTGGCCTGGTTGTAGAAAATCCGGCCGAAGTGGTCTCGGTCGGGGAACACCTCATCCTGCTTCGGGAGGAAGGCGCCGCCGGAGTCGACAAGGTAAATGCAGGGAAGCCGGTTCTCCCGCGCGATTTCCTGAGCCCGGAGGTGCTTCTTCACCGTCATCGGGTAATACGTTCCGCCCTTGACGGTGGCGTCGTTCGCGACAACCATCACGTAGCGACCGTGGACAAGGCCAACTCCGGCGAGTAGTCCAGCGCTCGGCGAGTCATTGTCGTAGAGGTCGTGTGCGGCGAGTGGCGCCACTTCGAGGAACGGGCTGCCATCGTCGAGCAAGCGGTCTACGCGATCTCTCGGAAGAAGTTTTCCGCGGGAAACGTGCCGCTCCCGTGACTTCTCCGGTCCACCCAACGCCGTGGTGCGCAACCGCTCATTGAGCTCGTCCACCAACGCCCGCTGGGAAGCGTCGTTCGCGCGAAAACCCTCACTGTCCGGGTCGAGCGAGCTGATCAGGGTCTCCATGGACGACTCCCGTGTTCTGGACCGGTTCGAGGATGGCGTGCGAGCTTCATGTGGTGCGGACTCTGCGGGGCTACTGTTGCCCCCGTGAAAACTAGGTTAGTGTTCACTAACTGATTTGTCTAGGAGTGAGCAGCCATGACCACCGAACTGCGCGAAACCCCCACCGCGCGCGATCGGGCGAAAGCACACCGCCGCCTCGCACTGCTCAGCGCTGCGGCGCGGCTCTTTGCCGAGCGTGGTTACTCCGGAACCTCCATTGAAGAGCTGGGCGCAGCCGCCGGTGTGAGCGGTCCTGCGCTCTACAAACACTTCAGTGGCAAACAGGCCATGCTCGCCGCGATCCTGCTCGACGCCAGCGAGGGGCTTCACGCTGGTGGGCAGGAAGTCCTCGCCCACACGACCGGGACCTCAGCACTTCACGCACTTGTCGCGTTCCACGTCGACTTTGCGCTCGACAACGCCGACGTCATCCGCGTTCAGGATCGCGACCTCGAACAGCTTGCTGAGCGTGATCGGCACACGGTGCGCACGCTCCAACGCCGCTATGTCGAGTTGTGGGTCGACGTGCTGGAGTCTCTCGACCCCGGGGTCGGGCGGTCCGTGTTGAGGATGCGCGCTCACGCAGCATTCGGGCTCCTCAACTCGACTCCCCACACCGGGCACACTCTTGATCGCGCCACCCTCCGCGACGAGCTTCAACGAATGGCCGTCGCCGCGCTGAGTTGAGCGGGGCTGGGCTGGACCAAATCTGGCCTCTCGTCCCACTCGCCTGGCTGTCAGTCGGGGAGCGGGTTCGCGCTGAGGCTCTCCGTGCTCAGAAGCACGACAACCGAAGAGTCAGACAATCCGAGCGCCTGACCCAGCTTTGGGTCTCGGTGGGCTTCGCGGATGCCGGCAAGCGTTGACGCACCACACGGTCCGACATCGAGGCCCCACCCTCCGAGATCGCCGACCGCTGTACGCACCACTTCGTCTGCGACCGCCACGGCGACATCGAGCCCAGAGCGCAGTGCCGGCCAGGCGAGCTCAGAGACGGAGCCGGTACACAACCCGGTCATGATCGTGCCTGCTGAGGTGTCCACGGAGCGCAACTCCCCCGCGTGCAGCGACTCCAGAACACAGGCCGCGACGACGGGTTCGACACACAAGATCGCCGGGCGGAACTCGGAAACCCCGCGGTAGTACTCCACTGACGCTTGAAGAAGTGAACCGACGCCCGTCGGCACAACCACGACATCCGGTGCGACGCCGACAGCCGCCAACTGCTCGTCAATCTCCGAAAACAGGGTCGAGTAGCCCTCCACAATCCAACCCGGCACCTCCTCATATCCGGGCCACGAGGTGTCCTGAAAAAGCATTTCTGTGTCGTTGCCCGCGACTGAATCTGCCGCCGCCCGCACCGCTTCGTCGTAGCTTCCGCCGAGCTGGATGAGCTCTGCGCCCTCGGAACGGATGGCGCCAAGTGCGGCCGTGCTCACCCCCGCTGGCGTGTAGATTCGCGCGCTCAAACCCAACAGCGCGGCCATGTGGGACACCGCTCGTCCATGATTGCCGTCCGTAGCGGTCACGAGCGTGAGCCGGGCATCCTGCACCCGGTCCCGCACGGCAGAGAGAGTCAACGTTCTAGGGTCGATTTCGAATCGCTGGGCGAGCGCCTTAGCGACCGCCCAGGATGCGCCCAGAATTTTGAAGGCGGGCAGTCCGAGCCGCTGAGATTCGTCCTTCAGGAAGACGCGCGCAACCCCGAGCTCTGCCGAGAGTTCCGGAAGCTCCACGAGAGGCGTCATCCGGTAGCCGGGAATCGTGCCGTGGAAGTCTCGCGCGGACGCGATGGGTTCGGTTGCCGACCACGTCCGGGCTCCGGAATGGGTGAACGGCAGCAGATTGGTCATTTCACCATCCAAGCAGACCGCACTACGTGTACGAGCTTCTAGACCATTGTCAGCAGCACAGCGGGGTTCGCAAGGATTGCCCCCACGTCCGCCAGGAACCGGCTCCCCTGCTCGCCGTCGACGAGTCGGTGGTCGAATGAGACGCTCAGCGTCATGACCTGACGAAGGGCGATTTCCCCGCGGTATTCCCACGGCATCCGCTTCACAGCACCGAGCGCAAGGATCATCGCTTCACCCGTGTTCAGGATGGGCGTGCCAGCGTCAATCCCGAACGAACCAATGTTCGTGATCGAGATCGTTCCGCCGGCAAGGTCCGCTGGCGCCGCTGTACCCGCCTTCGCGGTCTCGACGAGAACGGTGAGCGCGTCCGCCAGCCCCACCAGGTCGAGCACATCCGCATCCTTGATGTTCGGCACCATGAGCCCTCGCGGAGTCGCGGTGGCGATCCCGAGGTTGACGTAGTGGAACTGGATGATCTCCTGGGCATTCGCGTCCCAGCGGGTGTTCACCGAGGGGTTTCGACCCGCGGCGATGCACAGAGCCTTCGCGACGACGGTGAGCAGGTTCAGGCGCTTGCCGCGGAACGCTGCGGACTCCTTGAGCGTCGCGATGAGTTCCATCGTCGGCGTCACGTCGATGGTGAGGAACTCGCTGGCGTGCGGTGCAGTGAACGCGCTCTGCACCATGGCGGCCGCAGTGTGCTTGCGCACGCCCTGAATGGGAGTGCGTGTTTCGCCACGTGACCCGGCAGACGTCGACGTCCATTTCTGAACTTCGCTGCTGGCACGTGTCCCGACAGCCGTCGCCGTCAACGGTGAAGCAACCGCGGCCTCGACATCGTCCCGAGTGATGAGTCCCTTGGGGCCCGTTCCGGTGACCGTGGCAAGATCAATGCCGAGATCGCGCGCGAGCTTGCGCACGGGAGGCGTTGACCGGGGAGTCTCCTGGGCAGACGCGACCTCCGCTGGGGTGAGCGGTGGTGCGAACGGCGATTCTGGTTGCGCTGGCGCGACATCCCCTGCGCCTTTGCGTGCCCTACGCGTCGGGCGTCCGCCGCCCTCAACGGGTGGGCCGTAACCGACGAGCACCGGCTCTCGCTCCGGCTTGCCGCTTGGGGCATCGGCATCCGAAGAATCCCCTTCGACGCCCTCAAGCTCAAACGCGACGATAGGGGCGCCAACCTGGACGGTCGTGCCGGGTTCGGCGTACAGGCGCGTGATGACTCCGGCGAACGGCGACGGCAATTCGACGAGCGCTTTCGCGGTCTCTACATCGGCGAGCGGCTGGTTCAACTCCACGGTGTCACCGACGGCAACATGCCAGCTCACGAGTTCGGACTCGGTCAGTCCCTCGCCCAAATCGGGCAGGGCAAAGTCTTTCGCGGCCACTCAGTCCTCCCAGTCGCTCAGCGAGTTCTGGCGACCGAGAACACGGTCGACAGCATCCAGGAGTCGGTCAAGGTCGGGCAAGAAGTGCTCCTCCAGCGCTGCGGGTGGGTATGGGGTGTCGAATCCGGTGACCCGCGCTGGGGCCGCCTCGAGCCAGTTGAAGCAGCGCTCCGTAATGCTGGCCGCAATCTCGCCGCCGATTCCACCAGACTGCGCAGCCTCGTGCGTGATGACGAGTCGACCTGTTTTGCGCACGGATGCGGCAACGGTGTCGTAGTCGACGGGGGAAATGGAGCGAAGGTCAATGAGCTCAATCGAGATGCCGTCGTCCGCCGCGGCGTGCACGGCATCCATTGCCGTCGCCACGAGCGGACCGTACGTCACGAGGGTGACGTCGGTGCCTCGAGAGACGACGCGCGCCTGACCGAGCGGCAACACACTCGCTGGCTCCAGATTCACCTCGCCCTTCGACCAATACCGTCGCTTCGGTTCAAAGAACATCACCGGGTCGTCGCTCGCCACGGCCTGACGCAACATGTCGTAGGCGTCCTGCGGGTTGGAACAACTCACCACCCTCAGTCCTGCGGTGTGCGCGAAGTACGCCTCCGGGGACTCCGAGTGGTGTTCGACGGATCCGATGCCGCCACCGAACGGTACGCGGATCGTGATCGGCATCCGCACCGTACCGCGCGAGCGGTAGTGAAGTTTGGCAACCTGGGAAATGATTTGGTCGAAACCTGGATAAATGAACCCGTCGAACTGGATCTCCGCCACCGGGCGGTAGCCGCGCATCGCGAGGCCAACAGCCATCCCGATGATGCCGGATTCTGCCAGCGGGGTGTCCATGACCCGGTCGGCCCCGAACTCAGCCTGGAGGCCGTCGGTCACCCGGAATACGCCACCAAGCTTGCCGATGTCCTCGCCGAGAAGAATGACCTTGTCGTCATCTCTCATGGAGCGGCGAAGCCCCGCGGTAATGGATTTTGCGAGGGTGAGCTGGGTGGTTTCGGTCGCCGTTGTCGCGGTCGTTTCCGTTGCGGTTGCCATTATTCCTCCCCGCCAAACGTCGCGAGGTACGCGGCGTACTGAGCACGTTGACGCTCCAGTACCGGGTTCTCCTCGATCTGAACGTTGTCGAACACGCTCATCGTCTCCGGCTCCTTCATGTTCTTGCAGCCGGCGCGGAATTCCGCCGCAACCGTATCGGCCTTCGCCTTCACGCGCGCCTTCAGCTCGTCGGTGAACAGGCCCTTCGCCTCGAAATACTTCTCGAGGCGGGAAATCGGATCTTTCGCCTTCCACTCGGCGAGCTCGTCGGCGTCGCGGTAGCGGGTGGGGTCATCGGATGTCGTGTGCGGCCCCATGCGATACGTGACAGCTTCGATGAAGGTCGGCCCGCCGCCGGTGTGTGCGCGATCCAGGGCGATGCGGGTTGCTGCCATCACGGCGAGCACGTCGTTGCCGTCCACGCGGATGCTCGGGATGCCAAAGCCGGGAGCGCGCTCGGAGATGTGTTGCTTCGCCTGCAGCCCGACCGGCTCGGAGATGGCCCAGTGGTTGTTCTGGCAGAAGAACACGACCGGCGCCTGGTAGGTGGCGGCGAAGATCATGGCCTCATTGGTGTCGCCCTGGCTCGTAGCGCCATCACCGAAATAGGTGATGACCGCGGAGTCCGCGCCATCCTTCTGGATGCCTACGCCGTAACCGACCGCGTGGAGCGTCTGGGCGCCGATAATGACGGCCGGGATGGCCATCCGGTACTCCTGAGGGTCCCAGCTGCCGTGGGCGTGGCCACGCCACACGCGCACCAAGTCGTCGAGCTTCACATTGCGGCAGTACGCAACCCCGTTCTCACGGTAGCTCGGCATGATGAAATCGTCATCGCGTAGCGCGCGGGCGGAGCCGATTTGGGAGGCCTCCTGGCCCAGAAGCGGCGGCCATAGCCCGAGCTCGCCCTGACGCTGAAGGGCTGTCGCCTCGACGTCGATGCGCCTGATGACGATCATGTCTTCGTAGAGGTCGGCGAGTTGTTCGTCGCTCACGTCCTCGACCCAGCGGTCGAGTGTCGGATTTTCGCGGCGGGTACCGTCTGCGTCGATGAGTTGCACGAAATCGCGGTCGTCGAACAGATCGACCTCCGAGTCGTTGGAATTGGACACGCTTGTACGCAACACTTCACGCCTTCCTTCGGGATTGCAGGCTGGTGAGCCGCAGATCCACTCCAGAGGATCAATCCAACTTGTTGTCAGACCAATCCGCGCCAGCACCGTTGACTGGCATATAGCGACATTACGCAGTGGGGCTGGAAAACCACAACCCAACCTGCCGCGAGACACAAAAAACTGGCCTCAGCCTTGTGGGGCAGTGCGAAGAAACGACGAAGCCCGGGTCATCATTGACCCGGGCTTCTGACGTACTCGCTACTTCTTTTTGACGGCCGCGACAATCAGTCCGACCACGGTCGACACGATCGCACCGGCGACGCCGCCGCCGACGAGGTTTCCGGCGATCGCACCGAAGTCCAGGCCAGCGCCGCCCGCGAGCAGGCTCTGGATGAGAGCGCTACCGCCCACACCACCGACGGCCCCGAGAACACCGTTGACGATTGTCCCCAGGGTGTTCTTCTTAACACCGGCACCCGCGCCAATTCCGCCGAGCGCACCGCCGACGAGACCAATGATCCATTCCATGCGAACTCCTTATGTTCGACGAGCGTTCGATCGGCTCGCGTGGGACAGATACTAGTGGTTGATGTGCCCGCAGAACGGGAGAAGCCCACCCTTCGAAAAGGATGGGCTTCTCACGAGAACAGTCGTTCTAGCCTTCGGAGGGCGCCTCTGCATCATCGGATGCTTCAGGGGAACCGTCGGCATCCGCGGACGCCTCGCCGTTCTCGCCAGCGCCATCCTCGACGGGTGACAACGACAGCTTTCCTCGGTCGTCGATCTTGGTGATCTCCACCTGGATCTTCTGGCCGACGGAGAGCACGTCTTCGACGTTCTCCACGCGCTTGCCACCGGCGAGCTTGCGCACCTCAGAGATGTGCAGCAGCCCATCCTTGCCCGGGGTGAGCGAGACGAACGCACCGAAGGTCGCAATCTTCACGACGGTTCCGAGGAACCGCTCGCCAACCTCAGGGTTGAGCGGGTTTGCGATCGCGTTGACCGCTGCACGAGCGGCCTCAGCGGACGGACCGTCAACAGCGCCGATGTACACGGTTCCGTCATCCTCAATCGAGATGTCGGCTCCCGTGTCGTCCTGGATCTGGTTGATCGTCTTGCCCTTCGGGCCAATCAGTTCACCAATCTTGTCGATCGGGATCTGAACACTGATCACGCGAGGCGCGGTCGGCGCCATCTCGTCAGGAGCGTCGATCGCGGCGTTCATGACGGCGAGGATCGCGGTGCGAGCCTCCTTCGCCTGGCCGAGTGCCGCATCCAGAACAGAAGACGGGATGCCGTCGAGCTTCGTGTCCAGCTGGATCGCCGTGACGAACTCGCTCGTGCCCGCGACCTTGAAGTCCATGTCGCCGAGCGCGTCCTCAGCACCCAGGATGTCGGTGAGCGCCGCGTAACGGGTTTCACCATCCACGGTGTCGGAGACGAGGCCCATGGCGATGCCGGCGACCGGCGCGCGCAGCGGCACACCGGCGTTCAGCAGGGACAGAGTGGATGCGCACACGGAACCCATCGACGTCGAACCGTTGGAGCTGAGAGCCTCAGACACCTGGCGGATCGCGTAGGGGAACTCCTCGCGGGGAGGAAGCACCGGCACGAGCGCGCGCTCGGCAAGGAAGCCGTGCCCGATCTCGCGGCGCTTCGGGCTGCCCACTCGCCCGGTTTCACCGGTGGAGTACGGCGGGAAGTTGTAGTGGTGCATGTACCGCTTCTTCGTCACCGGGGCGAGAGAGTCGATCTGCTGCTCCAGCTTGAGCATGTTCAGCGTCGTAATGCCCAGGATCTGGGTCTCACCGCGCTGGAAGATCGCGGAGCCGTGCACGCGCGGGATGACCTGCACCTCGGCGTCGAGCGGGCGAATGTCCGTCAGCCCACGGCCATCCATGCGGATGCCATCCTTGAGGATACGGCCGCGCACAACCTTCTTGGTGACCGACTTGTATGCCGCCCCAACCTGGTTGTTCGCGCCCTCGGACAGTTCGCCTGCTTCAACCTTGGCCGCAATCGCGTCCTTGACGCGAGCCTTCAGCTCGTCGTCGGCGTTCTGACGCTCAACCTTGCCGGCAATCTTGTACACGCTGGCGAGCTCGGTCTCGGCGAGAGCCGCAACCGCGTCGTAGGTTGCGGATTCGTAGGGCGGGAAGACCGGGTAGTCCTGAATCTCCTTCGCCGCCTGCGCAGCCATCTCAGCCTGAGCCTTGACCAGCTGGGCCAGGAACGGCTTCGCCGCCTCAAGCCCCTGAGCGACGATTGCCTCGTTCGGCTTCGTTGCGCCAGCCTTGATGAGTTCCCAGGCGTGCTCGGTGGCTTCAGCCTCGACCATCATGATCGCGACGTCTTCCTTACCGTTCTTATCCGTGACAATGCGTCCGGCAACGGTCAGGTCGAACACTGCTTCTGCAAGCTGCTCGTACTTGGGGAATGCGACCCACTGGTCACCAATGAGTGCCATCCGGATTCCGGCGATCGGACCGCTGAACGGCAGACCGGAGATCTGGGTGGATGCGCTGGCCGCGTTAATCGCGAGTGCGTCGTAGAACTCGCCTGGCGCGATGCTGAGCACCGTGATGACGATCTGGACCTCGTTGCGCAGCCCATCAACGAACGAGGGGCGCAGCGGGCGGTCGATCAGACGGCAGACCAGGATCGCTTCGGTCGACGGGCGACCTTCGCGGCGGAAGAAGCTGCCGGGGATTTTTCCTGCAGCGTAGGAACGCTCTTCGACATCCACCGTCAACGGGAAGAAGTCGAAGTTGTCCTTGGGGTGCTTGCCTGCGCTCGTTGCGCTGAGCAGCATCGTGTCTTCATCGAGATAGGCAGCGACGGCACCCTGTGCCTGCTGCGCAAGACGGCCGGTCTCGAACCGGACCGTACGTTTGCCGAACTTACCGTTATCCAAAACGGCTTCGGCGAATTTGATTTCTGGACCCTCCATGTGGGGGTTTTCTCCTTTGCTGGTGCTACGCCCCCGTGTGGGGCGCGGCGCATACGCCGGAGCAGGAGAAGGCAGTCAGGGGCGCGCGGCGATTGCGCTCGGGCGCCGGTTCTGATCAACAGTAGAAATACTCCGTGCGAGACGGGATACCACCACCGGTGACCAGCATCTTGCCAGCCTGCTCCGTAGTTGACTCAGGTCGCACCTCCGAAGAGACGGTCCCGAAACAACCTCGCCAAGTCTACCAGCCGGTTCCCCTGCAACCTAGTGACGACGCGCCACCTCACACGGCACGCACACGTGTCGATCAATGGCGTTCCCAGTGACTACGCTGGAAACATCTCGAAAGGAGCCGTCGTGCGAGTTGGTGTCACGCGAGAACAACGTGCAGGAGAACGGAGGGTCGCTGCAACACCGGAAACGGTTGAGCAGCTGACCAAGCTCGGTCTCGAGGTCGTCGTCGAGAAGGGTGCCGGAGTCGAATCCGGCATTTCGGATGACTCGTATAAGAAGGCTGGCGCCTCGATTGCTGCCACCCTCGCCCTCGGAAAACTTGACGTGCTGCTTCACGTTCGACCGCTCAGCCCGGCCACGGCGAAGGCGCTCAAAAAGGGTGCCGTCACCATCGGGATGGCCTCACCGTCGACCGAGCTGCCGACTGTGTCCGCTCTCGCGAAGGCCGGCGTCACGTCGTTTGCTCTCGAATTGATTCCGCGAATCTCCCGCGCCCAGTCCATGGACGCATTGAGCTCGCAAGCACTCGTCGCCGGCTACCGCGCCGTGATCGAGGCCATCACGCGCTACCCACGATTCTTTCCTCTTTACATGACTGCGGCGGGCACAATCCCGCCGGCGAAGGTTCTCGTGCTCGGTGCTGGTGTCGCCGGTTTGCAAGCCATTGGCACAGCCAAGCGCCTGGGTGCGAGGGTGTCAGCCAACGACATCCGCGCAGCATCCGCCGACGAGGTTCGGTCTCTGGGCGGCACCTTCATCAACCTTGACCTCGATGCCGCAGCAGAAGGCACGGGCGGCTATGCAAAGGAACTCGCCGAAGACCGCGCCAAACGACAGCGCGAGCTGCTCGCGCCACATATCGCCGCCTCGGATGTCCTCATCACGACTGCGGCGATCCCGGGCCGCGCAGCCCCCCTGCTGGTCACCGCCGACATGGTGAAGGGAATGCGCGCCGGTTCCGTCGTTGTCGATCTGGCCGCCGAATCGGGCGGAAACGTGGAAGGCGTCGTCGCGGGCAAGGACATTGCGGTGCCCGTTGCGGGCGGTACTGTAACGCTCGTCGGGTTGAAGGATGCCCCCTCCGCGATCCCGTCCGACGCGTCGCGCCTCTACGCGAAAAACGTCGCCAACCTGCTCGAGCTCATCACCGTCGAAGGACAGGTTGCCCCCGATTACAGCGATGAGGTTGTCGCTGGAGCCTGCCTCACGCGGGATGGTGCCGTCACGCACGAACCGACCGTTCAGGCGCTTGGCGCTACGACGGCAACCGCAGCCAAGGCCAGCACCGCCAAAAAGCCGGCCGTCAAAAAGCCCATCGCCAAAACCGCGGCCGTCAAAAGGCCGGCGGCCAAAAAGCCGGCCGCTAAACCGTCGACCACCAAGAAGGGAGCGAAGTGATGGATCCCGTTACTCTCCTCACCGTCGTCGTCCTCGCCGTGTTCGTCGGCTTCGAAGTCGTCTCCAAGGTTACGAGCAAGCTCCACACGCCTCTGATGTCCGGAGCGAACGCCATCCACGGCATCATCCTGGTCGGCGCGATTATCGTGGCCGGTCAAACGAACGACCCGTGGCTGCTCACCGTCGCCATCATTGCTGTACTCCTCGCCACGGCCAACATGGTCGGTGGATTTGTCGTGACAGATCGGATGCTCGAAATGTTCCGAGGTAAGAAACCGGCCAAAGCCACAGCAGAGGAGGACGCCAAGTGAGCATTCTCACCCCGGAGTGGACCGCGCTCCTGTACCTGGTCTCGGCCGTCTGCTTCATTCTCGCGCTCAAGGGCCTCTCCTCCCCCCGGCACGCCCGGCGCGGAAACCTGATCGGCTCCGCTGGCGCGCTCATCGCCGTCGTCACCGTGTTCCTCTCGGTGAAGCTGGATAACATCCCGCTCATCCTCGCGGCCATCGCGGTGGGGTCGGCCATTGCCGTACCGATCGCCCGCCGAGTGAAAATGACCCAAATGCCGCAACTCGTTGGCGGCTTCAACGGCGTCGGTGGTGGCGCTGCAGCCCTGGTCGCTGTACTGGAACTCGGCCACAACGAGAACATGTGGGTTCGGGTCGCGATCGTGTTCACGATGCTGGTTGGAGCGATTTCCTTCTCCGGTTCGGCCATCACCGTCCTGAAGCTTCAGGAACTCATGACCACGCGGCCCGTGCTGTTCCCCGGGCTTCGCTGGGTCATGTCGTTCGCCGTGCTTGCGTCCGTCGCGACAGCAGTTCTCGTGGTTGTGACGGGATCATGGATCTGGGCGATTGCGCTTCTCGTGCTCGGCCTCGCCGTCGGTGTACTCCTTGTTCTCCCGGTCGGCGGTGCGGATGTTCCGATCGTTATCTCCCTGCTCAACGCGTTCACCGGTATCGCCGTCGCCGCGAGCGGTATCGTGCTCGAGAACGTGCTGCTGGTTGTCGCCGGTACCCTCGTCGGCGCGAGCGGAACAATCCTGACCATGGCCATGGCCAAGGCCATGGGCCGCGGGGTCACCGGCATCCTGTTCGGCGCATTCAAGGGCGGCTCGACCGCTGGTTCGACAACCGTGAGCGATCGTCCGGTGCGCTCCAGCACCCCAGAAGATGTCGCTGTGCAACTCGGATACGCCCAGAACGTCGTGATCGTGCCCGGTTACGGTCTCGCGGTCGCGCAGGGCCAGCACACGATTGCTGAGCTTGCGACGACCCTCGAAGACCGCGGCGTTCACGTCGTGTTCGGCATCCACCCGGTTGCCGGCCGGATGCCTGGCCACATGAACGTGCTGCTCGCGGAGGCAAACGTGCCGTATGAGTCGCTTAAGGAACTCGACGAGGTCAACCCGGAGTTCAAGTCCACCGATGTGGTGCTTGTGGTCGGCGCAAACGATGTGGTGAACCCGGCGGCGAAGTCGACACCGGGCTCCCCCATCTACGGCATGCCGATTCTCGAGGTCGGGGACGCGAACCAGATCGTGTTCCTGAAGCGCTCCATGCGACCGGGCTTTGCCGGGATCGAGAACGAGTTGCTCTATAGCCCGAAGACGGAGCTGCTGTTCGGCGACGCCAAGGATTCGCTCTCGAAGGTGCTCGCGGCAGTCAAGGCGCTGTAGCCGCAACTGCCGCGAGGCACGTTCGCTATACCGCGGCGGTTTCCAGTACCGGGCTCTCCACGACGACCGTGGACGGCTTCTTCATGCCAGCTAGCGTGATCAGCACGAGAGCCAGGACGGCCCACGCGAGGAGAACCAGCCACGGCGTCAGGCTGTCTGCGCTCGGAAAGTACGACTCGTTCCGAAGCAGTGTGCCAGCAGCCCCCGGTGGGAACCATTGCCCGACGGCACCCCACGGCGCAACGATGAATTCCAGCGGGACCGTTGCGCCAGAGAGTGGGTTCGCAAACAGAACGAACAGGATGGCGCTCAGGGCAAAGCCCGGTCGCCCAAGCAGGGACGCAAGACCGATCGTGGTGCCGCCGATGGCGATGAGGGATAAGAGAATAATTCCCACGTTCACGAGGTAGTTCCCCTGGAGTCCTCCGAACCAGCCCTGCATCATGCCGGCAATTCCGAAACCACCCGCGACGGCGAGCACCAGGAGGGCGGTCAGCCTTCTCCACATCCCGACGACGACGAGGGTGATGACCACGCCGCCGATGACCCCACCCAGCACGAGCGGGAACGTGGATGCGGACAAGATCACGCCGTTCGCGTCCGTGGACGCGAGGGGAACAACGTCCGTGACCGGAACCGTGATCGGGGCCGCAGGCGGGTGCCCAGCCGCCGTCATCGCCTTCGTGAGATTTGCCGCGAGTACGGGCGCCACGGTCCCCAACTGGCCGGCGATGGCCGTGTTGGCCGCTGTGCTGACGAGGATCTCCGGGCTCGGCGCGAGCACGATGGCACCGTATACCTGTCGCGACTCGATGAGCTGGAGTGCGGCATCCCGATCCGCGACAGTCGTAAACGCGAAGCGGTCGGGTGACTCCGCGGCCATTCCCTCAGCGAAAGGCGCCGTTTGCGCCTCCGGCCCTGCAAGCGCGAGGGGAATGTCTTTGGGCGACGCGGTGATGGACGGCCACAGGAAGGACAGGAGTATGACTCCCACAATGGCGGCGAGTGCCACCCCCATAACTCCCAGGTGAGCCCACGGGGTTTTGGCCGGGGCAGTGTTCATCGGAAACCTCCTTGAAAGAGAATGATCATTCTCTTAGTTTCCTCCTCCGACAGCGATTAATCAAGAATGATTGTTCTCTTTATACTCGGAGTATGCCAAAAGTGTCTGACGAGTACCGCGCGGCCCAGCGAACCAGGATCGTGGATTCCGCCATGCTCGCGTTCGCGCGCAAAGGGCTTCAGGGAACATCGATGTCGGACATCATTACCGAGTCGGGGATGTCTGCTGGAGCCATCTACGCGTATTTCCCTGGCAAGGCCGACATCATCACCGAGGTCGCCGGCCGCGTGCTTGGCGCTCGCATCCTCAACATCGAGCAGCTTTCCAAGAGCGAACTGATTCCGCCGCCCTCCGTCTTGGTCCGGCGGGTGCTCAGCGGATTGGGCGACGAGCTGGGTAGGCCAAGCCTTGTGCTGCAGGTTTGGGCCGAGGCGGTCACCGACCCGGTACTGAAGAGCCTTGCCAACAAGGCCTTCGGTCAACTGCTCGCCGCCTTCACGATGTACCTGACATCGTGGCACCGCACCGCGCACCACGAGGGTGCCAACACGGCGAACGCTCTCGCCCGCGCGCAGGCGCCTCTCCTGTTGAGTGCCTGCCAGGGCTACCTCGTGCAGCTCGCCCTCATCGACGACTTCGATTCAGACTTTTACCTTGAGCACGTGGTCGCCGGTCTGCCTCAGTGACCACCGTCTGAGAAGAAAAGCTACACGTCGCCGTTGAGCAGTTGCCACTCCACCCGTGCGCGGGCGAGCTCCCCGGTCATGTGCCGTTGCGACCGCAGCGTACGAATCAGAATGGGCACAGCGCAGAGAAGGAAGACAAGCCCGAGGGGTGTTTGCCAAGCTTCTGGCTCGTACGGTCCTCCGACAGTGTTGTAGCCCAGTGAGATGAGGAGCAGTCCGCCGACGAGAGCGACGAGGAACATCACAAGGCCAAACCAGTACACGTTCAGGCCGAATGAGCGCTCCGGTAGCGGGGCACCGAAAAACCGCGTGACAGTTTCTGGCACGGTGTGTCCCCGGCCGTGGGCCGACAGTGCCGCAGAGCGATCAGCAACAAAGCGTCGAATGCGCGCGCGATGGATCAGCACAAGACCGCCCCAAACCTGCACGGGCCACAGGAAGAATGAGAACACGATTGACCAGAGGGCGACAGGCACCGCAGAGTTGTAAATCTCGTAACCCCCAGGCAGCAAATACAGCGGAACGACGCCCAGGATCATCCCGATCAACAACCACGGCCACACAATCGCCACCACGATGATGAACCACCCGGCGACCGTCGAGGCCAAATAGCGTGGCGCGATCGGCGCTTGGACCGTGCGCAGCCATTCCTCCACCGCATCCCGCTGACGGCAAAACGTTTGGCCCCCAGAACCCCAGAACCCGCGGCCGTAGTCGTTGACGACCGGCAGCGTCGTCATGGGCAGGATCTGGGTGTTCGGCTGTGCCGCAGTCGCGAGCGTCAGCCCATCCCCCAGAGCGGTTGCTGCGCGGGAGGCGTCACCCAGATCGGGCAGCCCCGACACGCCTGAGGCGGTGTCACGCGCCCGCACCAGGTCGATCGTGCGCTGGAGATCCAAGAGCACTGTTGGCTTCGAATAGGCCACACGACCCAAGGGCATGAGGGAGTCGCTTATTCGGTCGGCGATGAGATCCGCGCCAACCCGCGGGCCCAATTCATTGGCGATCGGGGAATGGAGCGGCAGCCCAGGCTTCGGTTCGATGTTCGCCTGCTCCAGTACGGCGAGCAAGGTCTCCAGCTCGTTCAGCGTCAAGTTGGGGAGGGCGTCACTGGTCAGTGGAAGGCGGGCATCCAGGCCCCTCGCGATCTCAATCTGGAGCACTACGGCGTCAGCAGCTTTGCCCCCCGGCAGCCGGTACACATGGCGGATGCGGTCGAACGACACAGTACGCCATCCGACACGAAAGAGCCCCCGCTGGAGGTCGATGCTGGCCGGCCGGTTCGCGAAGAGGACAAGGGGCACCCCCAGCAGAATGAATCCCAGCGGGGCGATCCACAGGACTGTGACCAACCAGCCAGGATTTACCCCGGTCACGACGACAATCAGTCCAGCAACGGGTGAGGCCAGGAGCAGCGCAGACCCGACGGAAATACCCAGGGTGAGGAGCACCATCGACCAGTTCGTACCCGCGCCGATCCGTACCCAGCTCGTTGATTGCACCGCGTTCGCCGTCATCCCCTGGCCCCCTGTCAAAGTCCGCCACTCATGCCCAGCGGAACGACCAACAACGGCCCGGACCATCAATTCACAGTGCGCATCCCAGAATACCCAACCGTGATGCCGCGGATCGCACCACGCGGGCAGACACCGGAGTCCAACGTGCTGCCACGAATCAGCACCACGCGGGCAAAACTCAATCGATCGAGCGTGACCCTGTGGGGCTGAAGCCGGAGTCCAAAGCGAACGGATCGCGTACTTCCTGCGAGCGGCGCGAGTGGGCAACGAGTGCAGCAAACTCCCCAGCAGAGCGTTCGATCCGATAGTTCAGTGGCGACGCGTCATCGGCGCCTGCACCCCAGTCGTTGGACGCCGCAAAGACACTCGTCGGCACCACGATCGCGTGCAGGTAGGTGAACAGCGGGCGCATGGCGAAGTCAAGAACCAGCGAGTGTCGCTGTGTGCCTGCCGTGGCTCCCATGAGCACGGGCATGTCGACGAGCGCCTGATCGTCCATCACGTCGAAGAAGGACTTGAAAATGCCGTTGTAGCTCGAGGTGAACACGGGCGAAATGGCAATCAACCCGTCGGCGGCGGCTACGCTCTCCAAAACGTGTGCGAGTTTTGGGCTCGGAAACCCGGTGAGCATATTGTTGGTGACGTCGACCGCCGTGTCACGCAGTTCGAAGGTTTCGAGGCTCACGTCGATGCCGTGCTCGGTCAACCGGGAGTGGACCGCCCCCGAAATCTTGTCGGCGAGCAGCCGGGTGGATGAGGGCTTCGCGAGCCCCGCCGTGATTACCACGATGCGTTTGGTCATGTGTCCATCGTCCTCTACCGAACTGGATTCTGCAGGCTTTCCCTGTTCTTCCCCTTTCACTGTGCACCATCCAGGGTTGAGACGGGTGACAACTCACGGACCTGCGCGGCGTGGGTGGGGGCATCTGGAACATCGGCAGGTCGGTTCTTCGCGAACTCTTTGCGCAGGACCGGGACGACTTCGCCACCCAGCAAGTCCAACTGTTCCAGAACCGTTTTGAGGGGCAACCCGGCGTGATCCATGAGCCATAACTGGCGCTGATAGTCACCCACGTAGTCCCGGAATCCGAGCGTGCGGTCGATGACCTGTTGAGGGCTGCCCACGGTGAGCGGAGTCTGCTCCATGAAGTCCTCCAGACTCGGGCCGTTCCCGTACACGGGCGCTTCGTTGAAGTAGGGGCGGAACTCGTCGATGGCATCCTGCGAGTTCTTCCTCATAAACGCCTGACCGCCGAGCCCCACGATGGCCTGTGCTGCGGTCCCGTGACCGTGGTGTTCGAAACGCTGGCGGTACAAAGCCACCATTCTGGCCGCGTGTTCGGCCGGCCAGAAAATGTGGTTGGAGAAGAACCCGTCACCGTAATACGCCGCCTGCTCGGCAATTTCCGGGCTGCGGATGTTGCCGTGCCAGACGAACGGCGGGACGCCATCCAGCGGCCTGGGCACCGACTGGAATCCCTGCAGTGGGGTGCGGAATTTGCCGCTCCAGTCCACAAATTCTTCGCGCCACAACCTGTGCAGCAATTCGTATTTCTCGAGCGCGAGCGGGATGCCCTGCCGAATGTCTTCGCCAAACCACGGGTACACCGGTCCGGTGTTGCCGCGGCCGAGCGTCAAATCCATGCGCCCGCCGGAGAGGTGCTGCAACAGGGCGTACTCCTCCGCGATGCGCACCGGATCGTTGGTCGTAATGAGCGTGGTGGCGGTGGACAGGATAATGCGGCTGGTTTTGGCCGCAAGGTAACTGTTGATGGCGACCGGGCTGGATGGCATGAACGGCGGGTTGTGATGCTCCCCCGTCGCGAAAACGTCGAGGCCAACCTCTTCCGCGTGTTGCGCGATGGTCAGGACATCCTGAAGTCGCGACGCGTCCGTTGGCATGTCGCCGGTCACCGGATTCCGCGTGATGTCGCCGACGCTGAAAATTCCGAACTGCATGTTCATTGCCTGATCCAAACTCTCGCCGCGGTGGCGATCATCGTGCTCAACGCCAAAGCGAGGGCGAGTATTCCGCGAGCGCGGGCGCTTAGCGGCTCTTCTTCCTTTTCGCCATCCACCATTGCACGACATAGCTGCCGAACAACAGCACGATGCCGACCACGAGCGCGCCTCGGAACAAGAGCCGGAATGCCCCGCCCTGCAGGGTGAAGGCCAGTACCGCCGTCATCGCGATGACGGCAAATATGCCAAGCCGAAACAGGTTGACGCGGGCGAGAGGCCCTGTTCTTCGTTTCATCAATACTTCAATGCTGCTTCATCACCGTGCCGTCACCGTGCCGTGGCCGTCACTTTTTCCAGGCCATGCGGATTGCACCGTACGCGATGAGGCCCTGTGCGGCGAGGTAGGTGGTCATGATGATCGCATCCACCTGCCACAGCGCGAATCCGGGCAGGAAGCGGTCGAGCCCCAGAATCGTGTCCGACACCACAAAGAGCGCGCCGCCGATGGCGATGCGGATGTCGCAGCGCAGGGCGAGTGCGCCCATGGTGCCGAGGACGAGACCGTAGACAGCGACCGGAATCAGGAGACTTCCGAGGTGCGGTGCGAGAACGACGACCAGGCCGATCCACCACAGCGGATAAATGGCGGCGATGAGCGGGAAGGAACGCTGCTTCAGTTTCCGCCAGAACAGGATGATGTAGGCAACGTGGGCGAGAAGGAAGAATCCGAGGCCGATGAGGAAGCCGAGGTCACCGGGCGAGGAAAGCGATACGTCGCCTAGCCAGGACAGGGCGATGCCAAGGGCACCGAGTAACGCAATTTCGCTCCGCACTTTCGGCAGCGAGAACAGGAAGGCCGCGAGGAGCAGCACCATGAGCAGGGGTTTCGTGAATCCGGAGACGGCTGTAGCGTCCACGATCAGTGCAATGAGGTAGACGACTCCTACGACGAGGTAGGGGACGAACATGGTGGCGGTGCGGGCCTTATTCATGCCTCGACCTTATTCGGTGTTCAGCCTTTCGAACTGCCACTTCCAGAAAACAGGCCGCGGAGTGCGAAAAACACGAGGAGCGCGACGACGGCGACAATGATGACTTTGACGAAGAAGAAGATAAGGCCGAAGAGTGCGTTCACCAGCCACCAGGAGATCACGATGGATGCGATGACGCCGAGGATGATGAAGATTAGGGATCCGATATTTTTCACAGTCGGAGTCTAGTCGTCGATGTTTACGGTCTTGAGGCGCGAGGTGTGGCCGCGCACAATGTCGACTCTGCTCTTGGGGACCCCGAAGTGTTGGGCGATGAGTTTCACGACGGCCTCGTTCGCTTGTCCGTCGACGGCACGCTGCTGGACGTACACCGTCAATGTGTGGTCTTCGGAGGCAGCGCTCTGTTCCACGAGCGGGCCTTTGCGGCTGCCCGGTTTGACGCGAACGATGAGCTGCACGTGTTGAGGCTAACCCGCAGAACGAAAACGGGCCGCCAATGAGCCTGGTAGTGCTCTCACTCACAAACCTAGAACTACATGTCTTTGAAAAGATGATTCATCCTGGGGATTTAGGACTATTCGCCTGCTGCCGTGGCGCGGAATTCGAGGATTACATGGTCACGCTCGCAGAACCCAAGTGCACGATCGTGCATGACTACAAAACAGTTTATTGACGCACTACATTCAGGGCATTTTCGTATGCGGGACTTCATGTCTGGCAGTTGATCGACATCGACCGAGTTGAGAGTCATTTCGATCCCGCTCGCAGAAATCTCACCAACGCCGTTCGCATAGAGGGCTTGACCACAGGAGAAACACACGATCATCCTTGATCGTTCGTTCGTACGTGCTCTGTACTTGATTGACCCGGCACAGTTGGGGCACTGAAGTTCTATTTGCGGCGCGACGTCAATACGACTTCCCGCCTTCCGCGCAAAAACTCTACCGTCGGCGCCGCGGTGAGCGTGAAACTGTTCCCCGCAAGAAACGCACGCTACCATTGCTGAGTCGCCGCTCTGACTACCTATTGCGGGGAAGTTCTCCGTCTCACAATATGGGCAAGTTACTGCTGTCTTTTGTGCGGTTCGTCGTGAACCCAGCAATGCCGAACTCCGGAGGAGATTTGCGTGCTCCTTCAGTTCTACTGAGGCTTCACGGGCGGTAGCATCTGGTGATTCGTCAATCTTTCTGGCCACGGAATCCATCGTTCGAATTACGTCAACTAGCGAACCATCGTCCATGTCCTCGCCGATCATTCTTTGCAGCTGTGCGATTTGTACTGAAGTTCCGTTGGCGGCCTGCGCCACTAGGGCCAACCCTGTCTCGACGCTAATCTCATCCGCTTGAACTTGCTGCACCGCCCTTTTCACACGGCCAATACTTTGCGACAGATTCCTATTTATCGCGTCTATATGCTCAATCATTTCCGAGTTTGCAGTCCTCTTACCCAAGAACTGCGCCAAGCTCCAGGAAATTAGAACTGAACCTAAGTTTGCAGAAACAAGCCCAATAACTGTCAGCAACACGACATCTTTTGCGTGACTCGCGTATACAGTGAGCCAAATTCCACCTGCGAGCGCTATGCCACCTATCGCAAGTTGAATGTACCCAGCAGGGCTCACTTGAACTCGACTGTGCTTTTCCCGAGAAGTATTCATCACTCAACCTTTCATCGATGAAAGCTATCAACAATTCGATTGGTGTGGTGTATATTTTGGGAGGTCGGGATAAGCGCCCTAAATAGCTGGGGCAGTCTCTCGGCAAAAATGATTTCATCGCCCTGAGGATTTTTTACTCCTCAGGGCGTTTATTTTTTGCCCAACTATTGCCAAGACCACTCAAAGTCGGTCTAAGGTGGATTCGCTTCCAAGGAATTGACTAATTTTCTCCAGGTTCAAAAATCAAGTACGTGAAGAATTTGAATGTGCGAAATCATTGGTGTTAGCGCGGGAAACGAGAACGGGCCGCCACCCGAAGGTGACGGCCCGTCTGCCAAGTTGTGACGAACTAGCGACGCAGCCCGAGTCGCTCGATGAGCGAACGGTACCGGTTGATGTCGATGTCCGACAGGTACCCGAGCAGGCGGCGACGCTGGCCGACGAGCAGCAGCAGGCCACGACGTGAGTGGTGGTCGTGCTTGTGCTCTTTCAGGTGCTCGGTAAGGTCCTTGATGCGTGCAGACAGCATGGCTACCTGCACTTCGGGGCTTCCCGTGTCACCTGGGTGAGTTGCGTACTCGTCGATGATCGCTTTCTTGGCATCTGGTGCTAATGGCATAGATGGCCCCTTTCCCTCGTTGCGCGGTGCTGGACACCTGATGTGCCAGCTCTCTTTATCCGCGGCCGCTTCACGGCAACCTTGTGAGTTTAGCACTGGAGTTTGCCACACACGAGCACGACCGTTTTCTACCGCAGCATGGCTAAGTCTTGAGGATAGGGATTTTGTCTACGGCGTCCATTCGTCGGGTGCGAGATCCGCCGGTTGGTCGCCACTTTTGAGTGGAGTCATTCCAGAATGGTGCTTTGACGTGTGGTGCACCATCGATCATCCGGAATTGCCAGCCGGATTTGTCGAGTGTTCGATGATGGAACCAGCACAGTAAAAGTCCGTTGTCAGTGTGAGTCGGCCCGTGGTTTTCTGCTGGATCAACGTGGTGGATTTCGCACCAGGCAGCCGGTATGTGGCATCCGGGAACACTACATTCGCCGTCGCGGAGGGTGATGGCTCTGCGTTGCTGTGGGGTGAAGCAACGCTCGGGTGAACCGAGCTCGATGATGCGGCCGTTGTCGCCGAAGACGACCCGCTGAATTCCGCCGTTGCACGTGTACTGCTTGACGACGCGTAGTGAAACCGGTGAATCCAGTCCGTCGATGTGCCCGACTCCGCGATCAGCATCAAGATCGGCCTCCCGAACACTCACCATGACCACCGGTGCTGCGCCACCCAACGACGGTGTTTCCGCACTTCGTGCGGCCGTGTCGAGAATGCCTGCGAAGATATCGTGTCGCTGCTGCTCACGCGTTCGCGGGTCGTGTTCGTAATCGTGCGCGTCCAGTTCTTCCTCGTTCAGGAACGCCGGCGCTGTGCGTGGAGACAGGTACGCGTTGACAAGTGCAGTGAACTTGGCGGCGACATCCGGAATGAGGGCTCCGCGCACCCAGACGAGTCCGTCGCGCTCGCGCCCGAGGTTGAAGGAGCGCATGCGTAGAGCCCGCTCTTCTGTCGGAATGCGACCGTCCTGATCGAGGCGCACTTTCCACACCTCGGTGTGGACTCTCGTCTCATCTGCCGTGCACGGGTACGGCGATTCGGGCGCGGAGCCGGTAGCCGCGGCGACAAGTTCGTCTTCTGCGGTCTGGATCGACAACCCGTCGACAACTGGAGCAATGGACGTGAGTCCTCGGACAATGATGTGGGCACTGTCCAAACCCAGCTCGCCTGTGGCGAGCGCGTCCGCGAGATGCGGGAATAGAGCTGGTAGCCGCTCCCCCAGGAGGGAATACCGGGTTCGGGTGTTTCGCCCGATCTTGAGGCGCTTGGAGATGGTCTCGCTGGAGACGAGCGTAACGCGCTCCAGCAATTCAGTGGAGTTGCGGCATCCCTTGGTCGCCGCCAACCCGTCGGCACCCAGCTCATGGCGTGAACGATGGTCCACTTCGGCGGCGACAGCGACCTGCATCGCACCGAGCCTGCGGGCCAGCTTCTCCAGCGCGCCGGTGGCGTGCAACAGCGCATCGTCCGAAAGGCTCGTCACCTCACCCGGCACCGCGAAGGCGTCGACGATGCTGGCGAAAACGACGCCCAGATCGTCTACGACAGCTCCGGTGTTGTTCATACCTCAATTTTCTCACATCGAACATAGATTCGAAAGAGAAAATCCACTTATCCACAGGTTTTTTTAGAAGGCGATGCAACCACACCAAGCCTACGCCGCGTCGCGCTCCGAGTCCCTGCGTGCAACCTGCACGTCGTCGAAGACGCCAGCCCGAATCGCCTGAAACACTTCGGTAGCCGCCTGTTGAATCCGACCTTGCCGATGCGAAGCCTCCACGGCCGCGAGCCGACGGTGCTGCTCGCTGTACACGACATCCGCCTCGCCAGCATCATCCACCAGGTCGCCGCCCAGCGCGGAAACCCACGCAGAGACCACCTGACGAAGCGTAGAGTTTCCCACCTCCACTGCCACCCGCTGCCCTCGGGCAAAAGGGTGCACCTGCGTGATCATGGCGCGAGCCAGAAGTCCGGGCGCAAGCAAATCGGCTGCCTGGCGATCGGAGACGTTCTTGGGGATGCCGATGAGCGTGTCGACATCGATAACTGGGTCGTCCGCGAGCGCGGGCGAAAACGCCACGCGGTCACCGCGCACGAAACCGTCAGCAGAAAGACCCACGTCGGTGACCGTTCCGGCAATCATGGTCCCGACGGCGTCAACGGAGACGCGTACCTGCCCCGCAGTGGGCCGCCGGAGAGTTGTTGTCGTCATACGAGAGAAAACCGTCCACCGCGTCCAGGTATTCCTGAAAGTCAGGCAATACCCAGCGTTTTCGCAAACTTCGGATACGAGCGGTCAGGCGTTGAGGATGACCTTGAGCGCTTTCGTCTCCGCCGCGCGACCGAACACGTCGTAGGCCTCCAGGATGTCTTCCAGCGCGAAGGTGTGGCTCACAAACACCTCAGCATCAACCTTCTTCTGCGCGACAAGCTTGAGGAGTGTTCCGAGCGTGTTCGTGTTCACAAGCCCCATGCTGATGACAATGTTGGAGATCCACAGTTCCTGAAGCGCCAGCTCGACGGGCCTGCCGTGAACACCGACGTTTGCCACGTGCCCGGCCGGCCGCACAATGTCGACGCACATCGTGAACGTCTCCGGAATACCGACCGCCTCGATGGCAACGTCAACACCCAGGCCGTCCGTCATCGCGAGCACCTGCTCCTTCCAGTCCGAAGCGCTGGAAAGCACACCGTCCGTCGCACCAAATTTTTTCGCCTGTTCAATTCGGTTTGCGTCGAGGTCGATCGAAATGACGCGAGACGGGCCGTATAGACCCGCAGTAGCAATAGCGGCGAGACCTACGGGGCCAGCACCAATCACCGCCACCACGTCGCCTGCCTTCACCTGCCCGTATTGAATCCCGATCTCGTGCCCGGTGGGCAGGATGTCGCTCAGCATCGTTCCCTCCTGCGGAGTGACACCGGCCGGAAGGGCGTACACCGACGTCTCCGCGTAGGGGACGCGCACAAACTCGGCCTGAGTGCCGTCAATGAGGTGACCGAAAATCCAGCCGATCCCTGGCGCACCCTCCTCGCCAAGGCAGTGCGAGAAGACGCCCTGCTTGCAATAGCTGCAGTGCCCGCAGGCGGAAACGCAGGAGAGGATGACCGTATCCCCCACGGCGAGGCTCGTGACAGCAGAGCCCACCTCCGTGATGACGCCGACACCCTCGTGACCGAGAATGCGGCCCGGCGTCACAGCCGGAACGTCACCCTTCAGAATGTGCAGATCCGTGCCGCAAATCGTCGTCGTCACGATCTTGACGATGACATCCGTCGGCTCCACGATCACCGGATCCGATACCTCCCGCCACTCCTTCTGGCCTGGTCCAAGGTAAACGAGCGCTTTCATCATGCTCCTGACGTTGTGACGATCCGTTCTTCCAAACTACGCCGCGACCTACCGAGCACCACGAGAATGCGGCGCATGCACAGCAAACCCCACGACTCCCCCACTCAAAAGATGCTCCGCAATGGGCAAATTTCCAGTGTGGCCCCTGATGGGCGCGATAGTCTCGGCGAGCGGCTTAAGGGAAGGAACGTACGTGTCATTGCCCGGAGTACTTGATGCGCTATTGGTTCTCCTCATGCTCGCGTACTTCAGTTACGGCTGGATTGCCGGGTTTGTCCGCAGCGTTTTCGGACTCGCCGGAATCGCCCTGGGCGGGGTTGCGGCATTCTTCGCCATTCCCCTCGTCGGCTCGTGGATTCCATGGCCGCAGTGGCGGCTCCCGCTCATCCTCATCGCAGTGTTCCTGCTCGTCGCCGCTGGACAAACCCTTGGCTCACTCATCGGGCACGCGCTCGGCCGACGCGTTGAGCGATCCCGCCTGAGCATTCTCGATCGCGCGGCCGGCGCTGTGGTGAACACGGTCGTCGCCGCTCTCATCGCCTCCATGGTGCTGTTCGGCATCGGATCCCTCGGCGTTCCGTTCGTGTCGCAAGCGGTCACCGGGTCTGCGGTGTTGCGCACCATCAACAGCCTCACCCCCGCTCCGGTGCAGGATGCCCTCGCCCAATTGCGCTCGATCGTCATGCAGGACGGCATTCCGCGCATAGTCTCCGCCGCCGGCGGCACCGTCGCGGAGCCGACCGCTCCCCCATCCATTCCGAATGTCGACACGTCCAGCCCTTCGCTCACGACCTCGGCGAAGTCCGTCGTGAAAGTGACCGGCACCGCCTACCAGTGCGGTCAGAACCAGTCCGGCAGCGGATTCGTCGTCGCAAAGAACCGTGTCGTGACCAACGCCCACGTGGTGGCTGGTGTGAGCGAACCGGTGGTCGAAGTGCCTGGCCTGGGCGCGAAACCCGGGAGGGTGGTGTACTTCGATCCCAACAATGATCTCGCAGTCATCGCCGTTGCTGACCTCGGTGCCGCACCGATCGCCACCCGGAGCACCCTCCCCGACGGCGCAGAAGCGGTCTTCGATGGCTACCCGCTCGGCGGGCCGTTCCGCTCCAACTCCGCGCAGGTCACTCAAGTGACGACCGTACGTGTGAACGACATCTACGGCAACAACCCACACCTCATGGAGGTGTATCAGCTTGCCGCCCACGTGCAGGAGGGAAACTCCGGAGGACCGCTCCTGTCCACGAGCGGAACTGTTGCCGGGGTGGTCTTTGCGAAAGCGGCCGACGTCGAGAACGTGGGATACGCGCAGACCATGAAAGAACTCCAGCCCGTCGTGGATGCCGCAGCAGGGCTCACGAAACCCGTGTCAGCCGGGTCCTGCATCCGCCGCTGAGGCTACGCCTAAGCCCTGCCCCATCTGCGATTAAACGAGCTGCTTCCCGAGAAACTCAAGAGCCCGGGACCACGCATCCGCGGCCGCCCCGGAATCGTACGTGGTCACGTTCGTGTTGTTGAAGAATGCGTGGCGCGCGTCACCGTACACCGTGGACTCGAAGTCGATGCCGGCATCCGCCATTGATCTGGACACCTCGGGCAGTGATGCCATCAGTCGCTCATCGAGTCCGCCGTAAAACGCTCGCACTGGGCACGCGATCGCGGCAATGTCCGATTCCGCGGGTGGAGCACCATAGAACGGCACCGCCGCCCGCACACGCGAATCCGCCGCCGCCAGGGCGAAGGTGTAGCTCCCGCCGAAACAGAAACCCGTCACCGCGATGCGACCGTCGATCCCGGGCTGAGCGTCAAGGTAGTCCACCACCTTTTTTAGCTGACCGACCGCCCACTCGCCGTACTCGGGCTCCCGGGATGCCGCCAGCTTTTCGCGCATGAGGGGCTGCGCTGAAGTGCGAACGGCTTCGTCGGGATCTACCGCGAGATCGTGGAGCTCCTGGCCCACGGAGGGTGTCACGCCCGAGTTCGTCAGAATGTCCGGGGCGACGACCAGATAGCCTTCAGCAGCGAAACGGTCGGCCACGTCGGTGATGTGGTCGACGAGTCCCCATATCTCGTGGATGACAATGAGGGCGCCACGCGCCTCCCGCGGTGGATCAGCGCGATACGCCGTGAGTTCGGAGTTCGGAATATCGATCATGGGCATAGCTTCATCCTGTCACTGCGCGGCCGCGACGTCACGGCGCGGCATCCGAAGTGCGTATAGAGCCGCGATCGCGAGCAGAACGACCGCGGATCCGAAGGCGGCTGGGTAGGAGAACGCGTCCAGCAACGCACCGGCCGCAAGCGGACCGATGATCGCGCCGAGATCTGAGATGGCGGAGAACACGGCGACCGGCTGGCCACTCTTGCCGCCAGCCGCGTCGCCCACCGAGGCCGCGGGGGCGGTACCCATGAACGCGGAGGCAACGCCGAACACGCTCAACAGCACGATGACAACCCAGAGTTCTCCGGCGAATGGAATGGCAAGCATCACCGCTGCCGCAAGCGCATAGGACCCAATGATGGCGGGTTTGCGGCCGACCTTGTCGACGAACGCGCCAGCCGGCCCCAGAGCGATGGTCTGAACAACAGCGGCAATCGCAAACGCGATGCCGGTCCACAATTCCTGACGATGGAGCAGTTCGACGATCAGGATGGGCACGAGTGCACTCCGCACCCCGAGGTTCGCCCAGCCAGAAGCGAAGTTGGCTATGCAGGCCGCGCGAAACCTCTCGTCACGCAACACCACACGAAACGGTATGGCCGCTTCCTCTGCAGGCTTCGCTGCCGCTGCACCCTTGGATGCGGGGCGCAGAAACAGTAAACCGACGGCGCCGGCGACAATGAGCGTCCCCGCGTAGAAGAAGAACGGTGCACGCAAGGAGATGACGGCGAGCAGGCCGCCGATGGCCGGACCGGCCATCCCCCCGATGAGGAAGCCGCCCTGGTAGAAGCCGACCGCTCGTCCGCGCATCGACTTCGGTGTGGACCCCAGCAGCAGTGACATCGCCGAGATCGAGAACATGGCGGAGCCGATCCCGCCCGCGCCACGCAGAATAAGGACCTCGAGGTAGGTCTGCGCGAGACCGACCATCGCACTCGACACGGCGACGACGCCGATGCCCGTGGCAAGAATGGTGCGCTCGCCGCCCCAGTCGATGAGCTTGCCGACGAATGGGCTGGCCACGAATCGCATCAAGGCAAACGCGGAGACCACCGCGCCCACTTCGGTGTACCCGACGTGAAAGCTCCGGATGAACACGGGCAGAATCGGGATTACCACCCCGAACCCGACCATGACGAAGAAGGCGATCACGCCGAGCACGATGGTCTCGCGGGAAAGCCGCGGCTTCACCGCTGAATTGTGCACACTCTCAGGCTAGACGTTGGGACGCCTGTGACTCAGCAGTCGTAATAGTAGTGAATGGGTGAGACGAAGCTCTGAAGGGCACCGTCTCGAATCAGCGCGTAGGCGCCGTAGTATTCATCAGGGTTGCCGGTTGCTGATCCCGAGGCAACATCGTAGAAAAGATCACCCCACGTGCCGTTGTCGGAGTAGGGCGCACTCGGGTTCGCAGCGATCACTTCTGCTCCATCCCAGCCAATCCACTGGCCGGTGGGAAGGGTGACCTTGAGGCCGTTTGTTGTCACCGCGCCTTCTGCGACGGCCATGAACTTCGCCCCGGGTGCCCTTTGCCAGTCATCGCCCCAGGAGAACTTCAATCCACCCCAGGTTGCTTGCTGTCGTTCAGCAAAACAACCCGGCGACGACGGGATCGTTGACACAGTACCCACGAGTCCTAGTGCCTCGTTCAGTTGGGAAACGGCCAACGTCGGGTCGGTGGCAAACGGGATATCAATGAGTATTCCGCCTTCAGAAGCGGTGACACTCACGCTGTCGCCGTCGACGATCACTGACGCTGGATGCGAGACCGGATCGGGGCTCGGTCCTTCCGACGGCGCGCCGCTCGGCAATGCAGAAGCAGGTGGCGTTGATGTTGTTGACGCCTCAGGACCACCACCAGCCGTATCGCACGCGGTGAGTGCCAACAGGATCGTTGCCATCCCGAGAAACGACGTCACTCCTCTGTGCAGCGTCATGCGAACACGGTATCGGTCGACTCAGATTCCCACAACAAAATAACCAAAGACGTTCTAGTACCACACGTGGTGAAGGACTCTTTGGATGAATGCCTTGATCACCTGGCGAATCGCGTGCTGGTGCAGGGCGACGTAGGTTATGCATTTAACCTGACTCTTGAACACCGGGTTCGTACTCGTTGCCCAACCTCCGTGCAGACACTGCGACACCTTGGTGAGAGTCACTTGGCTGGTCTTAGCCATGACAAACGGCGAGAACGAATCCGTCAATCCACAGGCCGAACCATCACCCCAGTTGGGACCGTTAGGCAACGTCACCCATGCGCCGTTGACGTAATGCAGCAGACTAAAGGGGCCGCCAGTGACCACGGCCGGGTCGTAGTAGACACAGACTTCGACCTGACCGGTGAATGTGGCAGTGGTGTGCAGGTAATAGTAGGTGGGCGGATTCGTAGCGAACGTGAATCCGGTCACCGTCGGCCCGGAATCGGAGACCGTCGTGGTTGTGACACCCGGGGATGTCACCGCGGAGGATCCGAAATCGAGGCTGACGCCCGTGCCTTCGCCGGCACCGCTGGAATCAAAAGTCTTCGTCACCAATGGGTCGTCCAAGGTTGGGCCCGCCAGTGCGCTCCCTTCGACTACGGTCCCCAATGGCGGAACCACAACTTTGATGGACGAGGTCGACCCCGCGGGCCAGTTGCGGTTCTCTGCATTGCCTACCAACAGCTGGTAATACGTTCCGTAGGTGGGATCGGCAGACAGGTCCGGCGGCACCGCCAGGGAGGCGGTCAGGGTCCCATCGGCAGCGACAAATCCCTCGCCCACATAGACCGCGTCTTCCGCCAACCGGGCACCGGTAATCATGAACGAGAAGTAGTCAATTCCAGGAGATAGCCACAGGCCGAGCTGCTCGCCAGGAGTCAGCCCGGATGCCCGCGCGATCGTGTCTGCACCCTGATAAACCTGAGGATCATCGAATGTAGCAAGCTGGCCGATCTGTTCGTCAGCAAAACTGAATCGCACCCAGGTACCCGCGTTCGTGAACGATCCGACAAGCTCGGGCATAGCGAGGTCAACGCCATCGACGGCTATGCGATAGAAGCCGTAGGTCTCACCTGGCCAATCCGGAAGATACCCGTCCCATTGGGATCGCCCAGTTGAGTGCGCATCAATTCCCACCGAGAAAATGTCCTCGACCCCTTCGAAGCCCTCTCCAAATGTTTCGGGCAACCATGCTCGTTGTTCCACTCCCTTTGTCTCCATGTCGGCCGCGAGACCGTATGTTTCAGGAGTGTCAGTGAGGTTCTCAAAACTGACCTGGAGGCGGGAGGAACTGGTGGTACCAAAGCCGAAGTCATCGTCGCCACCGAGAGTGAGGACTCGGTCAACCTGAATTTCGGTCTGGCTGTCCGAGATGGTGATGACGGGCACGGTGTCAACGGCAATCGCAGGCGAAGCCGTGACAGCAACTGAGCTAATAAGCGCAGCAACCAGACCAGTGGCAACAATCGCGCGACGGGGAGGGGAAAGAGAAAGTGGGGAGGCGTTGCTGGGCATTGCGCGTACTCCATCCGAATGGGAAACATGGATCCTTGCGCTCGTAGCCCCCAGTCGAGTGAGCAAAACTTACCAGATACATTGCGGAGGCGGAATAGAAAAATTAACTTATTCCCCGCACCCCATATCCCCACAAAAAAACGAGCCGCCACCGCGAAGTGCTCCTACCCAGAGGTGGTGCAGCTTCGCGATGGCGGCTCGCGATAAGACTGTGTGCTAGAACGTGCCAGCGTTGAGACGGGTCTGCAGAGCCTTGACCGTCTCGGGGCCGGCTTTGCCGTCCACCGTCACGCCGAGGTGCTTCTGCAGCGCCTTCGTGCTTGCCGGACCGAACACGCCGTCCGCGGTGACGCCCAGTTTCTTCTGGAGCGCCTTGTTGCTCGCTGGTCCGAACACTCCGTCGACGGTGACGCCGAGGACTGTCTGGAGCGCCTTGTTCGTAGCGGTGCCCCAGGCGCCGTCCACAGCAAGCTGCGGGCTTGCCTTCTTCACGGCTTTCTCAGCACGCACTTTGGCTCCAGCTTCGCGTGCAGCGTCGCTGCGCTTCTTCTTCTCTTCCTCCGCGGCCTGGGCAGCGAATGCTTCGCGCGCAGCCTTGGCGTTTGCTTCGTTCTTCGCCTTCTCCGCGGTCTCCGCGTCGCTTGGCTTCTTCTTATCTCCGATACCGAAAAGTCCCATGACCCCTCCAAGTTGTGTGAGACCGTCCGCAGTGTGCGGCGGCTCTCGTGCGCCCCCATGGTATCAGCGGGTCAACATTGACGGTGCGCAACTGTGTCATCGTCACCCCTGTCAACCATTTGCGTCGCTCTATACGTCGAATAGATGCAGGCGTACCCTTCCTCCAAGGAGAGACCATGAAACGTTCAATTCACCCGCTCGTTAGCGTCACGATCGTCACGGTGTCCGCAACTCTCGCCCTGAGCGGATGCGCTCCAGCGCCCACACCCGGAGGCTCACCGGACGGTAACGGTTCCTCGAGTAGCCAGGATCCGTGCATCGTCGGAGTGTGGAACCTCGATGTTGCCGACTACGGCGCACAATCCGAAGAATATGTGCTCGGGCTTGGCCTCCCCATCGAGGGCTTTGCCATGGACGGCTCAGGCACAATTCAGTTCACTGCCGACGGCCTGGTGTCCAGTGGTGTCGATCTGACGGTGACCGGAACCATCGTCGCGGGCGAAACCGCGGTTCCACTCAACACACGCTCTGCTTACTCGGCCAGCGGGGACTGGAGTACGGGCAGCGAAGCATCGACCGTCGATCTTGCCCACTGGTCTTCCGTTCCGGACCCCGACGTTGTCGTCGACCCGGACTCGCCTGACCTGCCCACCATCGACTACACGGACATCCCAAGCGTGCAAACAACGTGCACAGCGTCAACTCTGGTCATTCAGGCACCCGGAACTCCGCTCAGCGCGCGATGGACCCGCTGAGTCCGCGCCAGGTCTTCACCGTCAACCGAGCGCGACGACCAGACTGAGCGCGGCAAGCACAATCACGACCGGCGTCATCGTGAAGCGCTCAGCCTTGCTGCGCGAGATGGCGTTCATCAGGATGCCGAGCACGAAGTAACCAAACACGACCCAGGCGGCGACCTGAATGAATGCTGTCGCGCCGACTAGTTCAATGACGCCCGCTCGTTCGAGCAGGATGCCGGCGATGATCAGGTAGAGAAGAACCGAAATGACGCTGCCGACCCGCAACCGCGTGCCGAGTACCCTCGATTGCCCGCCCCAGGCGAAATGGCCAAGCGGCGCACCCGCGATGAGGGCAAGCTGAAACACGGCGAGCAGCCCAAGAATGACGGTGGCGGCGATAGCGGCAAGTGCGGTCACGGTTGAACTGTAGCGGATGCGGCGCAAGCCCAACACAACCATCTCGATTTCGTGTAGG
>SWCD01006952.1_pt1 | contig 93808 bp, 90 predicted proteins | sample 4693011 | NCBI WGS metagenome assembly SWCD01 (sample SAMN10267278, study PRJNA491770) | bioreactor metagenome | isolation source: DHS bioreactor inoculated with marine | place: Japan: Omine Ridge, Nankai Trough | reverse complement strand
GCCCCGGCGGTGCATGCCCAGGAGGTCACCGGTGGATGTGGCGCAACGGTCAACGGCCACACACTCGACACCCTCGACATCAAGCATCCGCTTGTCGTCGCCAAGGGCGACATCCTCGCACTGACCGGATCCGTCCCGGCTTCAGCAGGGACGGGAACCATCTACAGCGAAACGAAGATATACGTCGAGCTGGTTGGTGACGTCCCCGTGGCCGAACAGACCGGCGACGGGCCGATCTGGGGCGACTGGGTCGAGCTTCCCGAGGTACTCGCGAACCTCGCCCCCGGGGTCTACAAGGTGAAGGGGACGGCGACCGGCGACGGCTGGGTGTGCACGGGGAGCGCCTACATCAGGATCGAGGGCGGTCCGCTGACTGCGGCAACAGCCATCGGTGCGGTGGCCGCAGTAGCCGGCGGGATCGCAGCCGTCGGGGCGATCAAGCCCAAGACGGGGCAAGTCTTCTTTGAGGGCGGTCCTCCGGGCGGCGGAACGCCAGATACGTCTACGCGGATGGCAGCCGATGTCATCACGTTGGGCCTGTTTGCTCTTCTGGTTGCTCTAGTGGGCTTCTTGGGCCCGTCATGGGTGGTGTGATCATGGTTGGTATCCCTGCTCGCAAATGGGCGCAAGGCAAACCATTCAAAGGGTTCAGAGCAGGTCTTCTGCTCGGTCTCGGTGCGGCGTTGCTCATCCATCAGCTCGGCTGGTGGGTGCTCGACGTCAACACCCTCATCGTGCTCCCGCTCCTTTCGGGTGCGCTGTTCGCCGGGAGGGCATGGCTGGGGACTCCGTACCGCTAGTCGGTAGCGGCGTTTCGGATCAGCGTTGCGTGATCCTCTAATTCGGCGCGGCCGGGGTTGCTTCCCCACTCGGCCTTGATGCGGAAACCGTCACCCGTCCACCGCGGGATCACGTGCAGATGCGCATGCCATATCTCTTGGCCGGCGGCGGCACCGTCGGCAAAGAATAGATTGATGCCGTCTGTCCTAATCGGCGATTTCCGCAGAGCGGCAGCCAGCCACTGTGCAGTCAGCATCATGTGCGAGACCACTGTGCCGGGAACGGTCGCCAGGGCGACGTGATGCTCCTTGGGAACGACCAGCAAATGACCGGGGGTCACCGGGTTGATGTCCATAAACGCAGTCACGGCCTCGTCCTCAGCAACTACAGCAGCCGGCGCTTCCCCGGCGATGATCTTGCAGAAGATGCAGTCTGGCGCGGTCATACCGGGAGGCTAGCTAGACCTCGACCACCAGCACACGGAAGTCTCCCAACCCACGGGGGTGAAGCAGAGTCTCGGCATCGATGCGTTCGCTCTTCGCCTCGAGCTGCTTCATCGTCTCCCCCGCCCTTGCCGACTCGAGTTCTTGCCGTCGCAGATCCGAGACCACCCGGCGGAGTTCGTTGGCGATCAAGAAGTCGTCCTGGCGATACAACTCGGCGGTGAGAGACCGACTCGCAGCTACGCCAAGCAGTGCGGTGAAGTTCACATCGACGGTGATATCTGTCTCTCCCGGTTCCAGCAGCGGGTCGGGGCCGAGATGGTGTCCTCGATAGGTGCGGAGCGTGCCCAGATTCCGTCTGGGCTCTAGTTCCTCGGCGGTGCCGCCGTAGTCGATGAGAAGAATGACCCCGCGCTCGAGCCGGTCGATGGCCCGGGTTAGCCAGTCGGCTGCAGCGAGCTGGACTTCGACAACGCCATCGATAGGAACAACGCCGGCATAGGCATCGGCCCAGGCTGCAACTTGCGAACGTGCAGGCACAACAACGAACTCGAAGCCGTCACCGTTGACCCCAACGAAGTGCTCCACCCAGCCATCGGCGCCCTTCACTGCCAATGCGACAGGCAAATTGTCGATGAGCTCGTTGGCAACGATGGCCCCTGAGAAGCTTCTCGGTAGGTCGTCGAGCGACTGCACGATCCGATGTGGGCGCAGAAGACGTTCGAGACGGGATCGAGCCATCGGCGATGCCTCGACCGCCCAGGCCTCGACCTCGCCCAGCTCTGCCAGCAGCGGTCGCAGCAATGAGCCTGTGCCGGCGCCGACTTCAACCAGCGTCTCTATCGACCGGGCCGACAGATACTTCCCAATCGTCCGACCAAACCACGGGCTGACCTCCGGGCTGGTCAGGAAGTCACCAGTAGCCGAAGACCGCACCGGCCCGGTGCTGAAGAACCCGGCCTCGGAGTAGAGCGCAATCTCCTGAAACACTTCAAACGGAATGGGACCCCGTGCCGCGATCAGGCCACGGATCGTGTCGGGAACCTTGGGTGAACTCCGATTCACACAACACCGCCTGATGCCGCGGCCATGAGCACTTTCGCCCGTCTGACGGCGGTTGCTGCTCGCCGTGTCTTCACATTGTCGATTCCGTAGTGAGCCTGGTCCTTGATGTCGATCAGATCGCGCAAGGCTTTGCCGAGCGCTTTGTCGCCGGTGACGGACACCAAGTACTCGGCCGCGGGTCTGTGATCGGCACCGCGGTAACGCTTCCCGACGAGAGCGCAGCACAGCGCATCAGCCGCCGCAATGCCCGCCAACACGGCGTTGCCTGTCGCAACCGTCGCCTCCGACCCGGACTCATCCAAGAGGACAGGCTCGGCGACTTCAAGGTAGAGACGAGCATGCTCGAGTCGGTTCCGCGCCTCAGCTTTCGAGCAGTCAGCATGCTTACTCCGCGCCATCGGGCGCCTCCACCGCGATCAGCTCGTGCAGGTCGCTTCCAGCCAGCGTGCGGGCGTCGATCCGTAGCGATGCGACAAGCGGCTCACTCGATCGGCGAGCTTCGAGCAATTCGCTGAGAGTCAGGTCAAGCAATTGCGCCGGGTTCCCAGTGAGCAGCTCTATCTGCTCGGCGAGGTTGGCGGTCTGGTATGCCCACGCCAAGTCATCCTCGGAGACGTTGTCGGGCCTCACAACCAGCAGATCAACGTCGCTCGTGGGCTCACCCTCTCGCCGTGCCGCCGAGCCGAAGATCGCAACCGATATCGGCGGCAATTCCCAACCCTCGATCGTGTGGGTGATCTCTTCTTCGATTCGCTCCGCGGCTCCAAGCGCATCAAGTATCGCATCGGCGACAACGTGGTCTCGGTTCAATCGGTAGCTGTAGGTTCGTCCGTGCTGTTCCACCAGGACAAGCCCCTGCTCGGCCAGTCGATCAACCACAGCCGAAACCTGCGCATAGGACCGACCCGCTAGCTGGGCGAGTTGAAGGCCGGTCACGCCGACGTGAGTTCGGCCGAGTACCTGAAGCACATCGACATCCACAGTCGAGGCTACGGCGCGAAGCGGGTTGTTCCAGTCCATTGATCTTCCATTATCGGTTTTCCGATAACATTATCGGTTTACCGATAATGAGTCAATGGGGGTCTAGAACCTAGAAGCCGGCTACGAAGACCTTGGTCATGTCGCCCAGCTCGCCGAGGATGTTGGGGAAGACGCCGATGACGAGAACGCCGATGGCGGCGATGCCGATGGCGAGCTTCAGGGATGGCGCAATCGTGTCGCCGCGGGCTTCACCGGACAGGATGTTCTCGGGCACCGGGTCGAAGAACGCGGACTTCACGACCTTTGAGTAGTACACGAAGGCGATGACCGAGTTGACTGCAGCGATGATCGCCAGGGCGATCGTCCAGCCGTCGGCTACGGCGATCAGCGAGCGGAACATAACGAACTTGGCGAACCAGCCGGCCAGCGGCGGGATGCCCGCCAGCGAGAAGAAGAACACTGCAGCCAGACCGGCGAGCCCGGGGGCGTACTGATAGAGACCACCCCAGTCCCCGATCTCGGCGGAACCGGCCTTCTTGGCCCCGGCGATGATCACGGCAAACGCGCCGAGATTCATGAAGGCATAAATGAGCAGGTAGGTGACGGTGGCAAAGAATGCCTCTTCGAGCTCGGCACCGGTGATGCCAGACGCTACGGCGGCGCCGAACGGGGCCAGGATGAAGCCACCCTGGGCGATCGACGAGTAACCGAGCATGCGGATGATGTTGTCCTGACGCAAGGCGGTGAGGTTGCCCAACGTCATCGACAGAGCAGCCATGATCCATAGCGCAGGTCCCCAGATATTGCGCAAGCCGGCAAAGGCGGCGTAGGCGAAGACCAGCATGCCGACGAAACCGGCAGCCTTGGAGACAACCGACAGGTAGGCGGTAACCGGAGCCGGCGCACCTTCGTAGGTGTCCGGTGTCCAGAAGTGGAACGGCACCGCTGCGATCTTGAAGCCGAAGCCGAGCAGAATGAAGAGAACGCCGATGCTGAGCAGCGGCATGTCGACGAGGCCAGCGTCGGCGAGGACGATGGCCTCTCGGATCCCGGCAAATGTCAGCGCTCCGGTAACGCCGTAGACCAGCGACATGCCGAACAGCAAGACCGACGCAGAAAGCACGCCGATGATGAAGAATTTCAGCGCCGCCTCGTTGGATCTGGCGTTGTTCTTGCGCCAACCGGCCAGTAGGAACGTCGGGCCCGTGACCAGCTCGAGAGCGACGAAGATCGTGATCATGCCCCGGCTGGATGCCATGACAACGGCACCGAGCACGGAAGCCAGCAAGAGGAAGTAATACTCCCCTTCCCAGAACCGGCCGGACTCGAGGTATCCCACCGAGATGAGAAGCGCCACGAAAGCCGCTCCAAGGAACAGACCCTTCATGACAAGCGAGAACGTGTCAATGACATAGGACCCGTCAAACATCGTGCGCACCCCGGTGTCGGTGCAGAACGAAAGCGAGTCACACAGACCGAGGGTCAGCAGCGGAACGAGCGAGGCGAACAGCCCGACCAGGCCCACGGCGGCGACCCACGACTTGCGTACCGGCAGCAGATCCACCACGAGCACAGCAAGGACCGTCGCTGCAAGAATCAGCTCCGGGGCCAGTGCGTGGTAGTCGAGGATGTTCACCGATCAGCCTCCAAAGACCGAAGTAACAAGGGCATGGACCGCATCGCCTGTTGCCCCAAAGACAATCTTGGGGAAGATGCCGATGGCCAACGTGGCCAACACCAGCGGCAGCCAGGCCGCCATTTCGTACTTATCCACGTCGTGAAACTCGTGACCTTCCCACTCCTCTGACGGCTCGCCAAAGTTGACCCGTTGCAGCATCCACAGCAGATATCCGGCGGCGAGCACAGTGCCGATGCCACCGACGACCATGAGGGTGCGGAACAGAGTGGTCGATAGGCCGTCGAGCGGGTTGAACGCCGACAGCAGCGCACCGAACTCGCCCCAGAAGCCGGCGAGACCGGGCAGGCCGAGCGACGCCATGGCGGTGAAACCGAGCAGACCGCCCATGACGGGCATGAGCTTCTGGTTGCCACCGAGACGGGCGATCTCCCTGGTGTGATAGCGGTGCGACATCGACCCGGCGATGAAGAACAACATGCCGGTGATGATGCCGTGGGCGACCATTCCGATGAGCGCGGCGTTGATGCCGATCTCGGTCATCGTGGCGATGCCGAGCATCACAAAGCCCATGTGGGCGACTGATGAGAACGCAATGAGGCGTTTCATGTCGGTCTGCGCCAGACATGCAAGCGAACCGTAGATGATGCCGATGACGGCGAGGATGCCGATGGCCGGGGCCCAGTTCTGGGCCTGCTCGGGCAGGATCGGGATGGCGATCCGCACGAAGGCGTATGTGCCCAGCTTCAGCAGGATGGCAGCGAGCAGCACCGAACCGACGGTCGGCGCCGCGGTGTGAGCGTCAGGGAGCCAGGTGTGCAGCGGGAACATCGGCACCTTGACGGCGAAACCGATGAACAGTGCGGCGAAGACCCATACCGCGAACTTGCCGAGTTCGGCCTCAGCTGCCCCGCCGGACAGCGCCAGCATGTCGAAGCTCTCCAGACCGCTCTTGAAGTAGATGGTCAGGAAACCGAGCAGCATCAGTGCCGAGCCGAGGAACGTGAACAGGAAGAACTTGATGCTGGCGTAGAGCCGCATCTCGGTCTCGATGCCGAGCACCGGGACCTTGATCTTGTTGCGGTCACCCCAAATGCCGATCATGAAGTACATCGGCAGCAGCACGACCTCGAAGAACACGAAGAACAAGATCAGGTCGAGGGCGACGAACGTCCCGTTCATACCCGTTGCCAGCACCAGGATCAGCGCCGAGAACACCTTCGGGTTGTGTGGCTCGGGCCAGTGATTCCACGAGTAGATGATCGCCAGCACCGTCATGAAGCCGGAAAGCACCAGCAGCGGGAGGCTGATCCCGTCAATGCCGATCGCATAGTTCGAGTTGATTGCGCCGATCCAGCTGATGGTCGAGTCGGGACCAAACTGGATTGCTTCAGCGTTTCCGAAATCGAACTGGAACGCGACTATCACCGACAGGGCAAACGAGACACCTGCAAAGAGCAGTGCCGTCCACTTCTGGGCCTCTTCCTGCGCCTTCGGTATTGCCAACACAGCCGCCGCTCCGGCTAATGGCAAGAAGACGATCAGGGTCAGAGCCCAACCGTTTTCAAACGAACTCATGTGTCTCGTTTCCTCCTATCAGAAGATGATGAATCCGGCGACGAGGACAACAATCCCCGCCACAATCAGAAATGCGTACTGCTGAACACGCCCGGTCTGCAACAGCCGGAGCATGCCGCCGGTCCCACCGGCTGCTGCCGCCGAGGCGTTGATCGCCCCGTCGACACCACGCTGGTCGAACCAGTAGACAACTTTGGCGACCTTGGTGGCAACGACACCGGCTCCGTTGATGACCAGGTCGATGACGTGACCGTTGAACCAGTCCACGGCTTGGGCCACCGGGCCGCGGATGGGCCGGATGATCCCGCTCATGTAGAAATCGTCGATGTAGTACTTGTTCTCCAGAAGTGGATACAGCACCGGGATCCGGAATTTGTCCCGCTCCTGCTGGGTGTCCTTGTCGGCGAACCAGAGGAAATAGCCGACGACGATGCCGCCAACTGCGGCCAGCGTCCCAATGATGGCAAGGCTCCAGACGAGACCTTCAGCGTGGTGATCACCGGGGGCGAGGAACCTGGCAGCTGCCCCGTCGGTGAACCAGGAGGTGACGCCGGGGATGTTGATCCAGCCGACGACGACTGAGAAGAACGCCAGCACGATCAGCGGATAGGTCATGATCTTGGGTGACTCGTGCGGGTGGCCGTGACCCTTGTACTCGCCGAAGAACGTGAGGCTGATGGCTCGGGTCATGTAGAAGGCGGTTATGAACGCACCGGCGATGGCGACAACCAGCACGAAGTTGGCCAGCGCATCGCCTCCCTGGGCATTGGTGTAGTTGCCGCCCGCATACTGGATCGAGGCGAGGATCTCGTCCTTCGACCAGAACCCGGCCAGCGGGAAGATGCCGGCAAGAGCCGCCGACCCCGCGATGAATGTCCAGAACGTCTGCGGCATGTACTTCCGTAAGCCGCCCATGTCCGACATGTTGTTCGAGTGCACCGCATGGATCACCGAGCCGGCCCCGAGGAACAACAGAGCCTTGAAGAAGGCGTGCGTGAAGAGGTGGAACAGACCGGCGGTGTAGGCGCCTGCGCCCATCGCCACGACCATGTAGCCGAGCTGTGACAGCGTCGAATACGCCAGCACCTTCTTGATGTCGTCGGCGACCAGGGCGATGAGCCCGGTGAGGAACAGCGTGAGCGTTCCGATGATGATGATGATCCAGCGCACATCGTCGGCGAAGCCTGGGGTGTTGAAGAACGGGAAGAGACGGCCGAGCAGGTAGACACCGGCGGTGACCATGGTGGCCGCGTGCATGAGTGCCGAGACCGGGGTCGGGCCGGCCATGGCGTCGGGCAGCCAGACGTGCAGCGGGAACTGAGCGCTCTTGCCCATCGCCCCGATGAAGATGGCAACACCGGCCCAGAAGCTGTACTGGGCGAGCGTTGAGTGATCAGCGCCGTGGGAGATGTGCTCCATGATGGCGCTGAAGCGGAACGACCCGACGCTGAGCCCGATGATGATGGCGCCGATGAACAGGCCGACGTCGGCGACCTTGTTGGTGAGGAATGCCTTGATGGCGGCTGAGGAGTTCTCGTGCTCCTCCCAGTAGTGGCCGATCAGCAGCCACGAGGCAACACCGACCAGCTCCCAGCCGACGATGAGTTGGATGAGGTTCGGTGCCGAGACCAGCACCAGCATGCCGCCGCCGAACAGGGCGAACGAGGCGAAGAACCAGGTGTACCGGATGTCGCCTTCCATGTAGCCCTTGGCGTAGGTGAAGACGAGCACACCGACCACCCCGACTACGAGGTACATCATGATGGAGAGGCCGTCGACCATCCATCCCCATTCGATGCCAAAGGTGTGGCCGAGCCCGTCGGCGCCCCAGTTGCCGATAGCCACTGCACCTTCGTAGACGATGCCCTCGTTGATGTTGGCGAAGAACAGGATGACGCCGTAGACGGCGACGAAAGCCATCGAAGCCCAGGCCATGCCCCATCCCTTGAGCGGCGACCGCTTGCCGAACAGGACGATGGCGAACGCGGCCACCATCGGCACGACCGGTATCAGCCAGGCCCACTCGGCCAGGGCCCCGCCGTCGCTGAATGACGAAGGCCCGTGACCGCCTTCCTCTGCCGCGGCAGCAGCAGAGATGAGCGGAACGGCGGAGGCGAGAAGTGCGCTCATAGCTTCATCAGATCCAGTTCGTCGACATTGGCCGATCTCCGGTTGCGGTAGATCAGCAGCACGATGGCGAGCCCGATGCCGACCTCAGCGGCGGCAACGGCAATGATGAATAGGGCGAAGACCTGGCCCCCGGCCATGGCATCCTGGTGGACCCGATCGAAGGCAACCATGTTGATGTTGACCGCAGCCAGCATCAGCTCAACCGACAGCAGCACCAACACGGCATTGCGCCGGCTCAACACGCCGTAGACCCCAATGGAGAACAGCGCCGCACCCAGGAGGAGGAACTGATTGATGATCATTGGAGCACCTCCTGTTCCTCAACACTCGGATCCTTGCGGGCCAGCACGATGCCTCCGATTAGGGCGGCGAGCAGGACGAAGGAAACGACCTCGAATGGAATGACGAACCGCTCGAAGATGGATTGGCCAATGTCCCCGGTGCGGGTGGGGTCGACGGCTGCGGGAAGCAGGTCATCCTCGTAGGCCTCGAGCATCGAGCCCCCGATGAGCAGAAACAGCGCTCCGGACGCAAGGGCGGCACCGACCTGCACTCGCCGCGGATGGCTGAGCTTGGTCTCGTAGCCCAGCGGCGCTCTGGTGATCATGATGCCGAACAGGAACAGAACGATGATGGCCCCGATGTAGACGAGCACCACTGTCCAGGCGACGAACTCGGCGCCCAGTAGCAAGAAGATGGCGGCCGAACCGCCGAGCGTGATGACGAGGAACAGGGCGGCGTGGACGACGTTCTTGGTCGTGACGACACGCAGCGCCGAGTAGAGCATGGCGACGGCGAGCACGGCGAAGACCCAATTCTGGATCTCGCTTGCCCAATCGCCAAAGGTCACTGCCAGCAACATCACTTCTCCAAAGCGGGGGGGTCGGGGACGGTCTGCAGCCAGTCGGTGAGCCGTTCCTTGTCATGGAGGAGGTCGGAGATCTTGTACTCGCTGTACTCGTAGTCCGGGCTCCAGTAGAGCGCATCGAAGGGGCAGACCTCTACACAAATGCCGCAGTACATGCACAAGCCGTAGTCGATGTCGAAACGGTCGAGGATGTTCTTGGTGCGAACCCGGCCACCGGGTTTGTCGGTCGGCATCTCGACCTTGTGGGCCTCGATGTAGATGCACCAGTCGGGGCACTCTCGCGAGCAGAGCATGCAGGAGGTGCAGTTGTCGGTGTCGAGGGCGATGACACCGCGAGCCCGCGGGGCAAGCTCTTCTTTCTCGTCCGGCCACATGACGGTGACGGGCTTCTTGAAGAGAGCCTTGAGGGTGATCCAGAGGCCTTTGGCCAGGCCGATACCGGGTATCTGTGGCATTAGAAGACCACCTTCAGTGTTGCGGTCAGCACGATGTTGACCAACGTCGCCGGGATGAGCCACTTCCAGGCCAGGCTCTGCAGCTGGTCCTCACGGATGCGAGGCCAGGTCCAGCGGAACCAGATGTAGAGGAAGACGACGAAGAAAATCTTGCCGACGAGGATGAAGGGGCCGAGCCAATCGAGGATATCGTTGCTGAGCCATGGCATCCAGTAGCCGCCGAGATAGACGGTAGAGATGACGGCAGCCATAGACACGACGCCGGCGTACTCGCCGAGGAAGAACATCGAGAAGCGGAGGCCGGAGTATTCGGTGACGTACCCCATGGTGAGCTCGGACTCGGCGAGCGGGAGATCAAACGGGGTGCGGTTGAGCTCAGCGAGGCTCGCAATGATGAAGACCACAAAGCCGATGATCTGACCGCTCAGCGCGAACGGCAGAGCGACATCGACACTGCCGATACTGAACAGTGGCTCGGCCTGAGCGGCGACGATGCCCGACAGCGAGAGCGTGCCCGCCTGAATGGCGACTGCGACAAGAGCCAGCACGAGCGGCAACTCGTATGCGATGAGCTGGGCACCGGCGCGGACACCACCGATGAGCGAGTATTTGTTGCCCGAGCCCCAGCCGGCCATCAGCACGCCGAGGGTCGACAGCGATGAGATGGCGAGCAGGTAGAAGATGCCGATGTCGAGGTCCCTGGCGACGACGGTGGGGCCGATCGGGATAACGACAAAGGTGGCGATGGTGCCGGCCAGCATCACATACGGAGCGAGGCGGAATACCTTGTCGTCGGCGTCGTCGGGGACGAGGTCTTCCTTCTGTAGGAACTTGACGGCTTCGGCGAGCGGCTGCGCCCATCCCCAGCGACCACCGGCGTACCAGGGGCCGACCCGACTCTGGATGTGCGCCGACCACTTCAACTCGCTCCAAATGACTACCAGCACGACACCGAGCATGAGCCCGAGCGTGACCAGCACCTTGACGGCAAGCCACAGTGCGAAGGGAACGGCGAAGGCAATCATCTGTCGACGTCTCCCAGCACGAAGTCGAGGCTGCCCATGGTGGCGACGAGGTCCGGAATCAGCTGTCCCACAGCGATTTTCGACATGATCGAGATGTTGGAGAAGGACGCCGAGCGGATCTTGACCCGGTAGGGAATCCGGCCGCCCTGCGAGACGATGTAGTAGCCCATTTCGCCCTTGGGGTTCTCGGCACGCACGTAGATGCTGCCGGGCGGAACCTTGAGGACACGCGGCACCTTGGCCTGCAGCGGCCCGGAGGGAACGCTGCCGATGGCCTGGCGAACGATCTTGATGGACTCGCGGATCTCGAGGACCCGAACGAGGTATCGGTCGTAGCTGTCACCGTTGTCCCGGGTGATGACGTCGAAGTCGATGCCCTCGTATGGCAGAAGGTCGGTCTCGAGCTTGCGCAGGTCGGTGGGCACACCCGACGCCCTGGCGTTGGGCCCGGAGATGCCGTAGGCGATGGCTTCGTCGTAGGTGATGATGCCGACGTTCTTGGCCCGAATCTGGATCATCTCGTTGCCGGTGACCAACTGGTCGAGTTCGTCACAGGCAAGCTCGGCCCGGTCCATGGCGTTTTCGACCGCGGCGTAGAAACCGGCGGGCAAGTCGAGGCTGACCTTCTTTTGGGTCTTGCCCCCGCCAGCTGCCGGCTTGACGCCACCGACCCGGTTGAAGTTGGGATGGAAACGGCCACCGGTGGCGCTCTCGATGACATCCATGATGTGCTCGCGCTCCCGGAACGCCCACATCAGAGGCGTGGCGGCACCCAGCTCCAACGGGTACGAGGAGGCGAAGACGAGGTGGTTCGAGATGCGGGTGAGCTCGGTGAGGATGAGCCTGATCATCTGTGCCCGCTCGGTGGGCTCGATGCCCATGAGCTTCTCAACGGCCCGGATGAAAGCGACTTCGTTGGCGAAGCCGGACACCCAGTCGATGCGGTTGATGAGAGCTGTGATCTGGGCGTAGTTGCGAGCCTCGGCAAGTTTCTCTTTGCCCCGGTGCATGTAGCCGATGGCAGGCTCGAGCTTGGCGATGCGCTCGCCATCAACCTCGGCGACGAGCCGGAGCACACCGTGGGTGGAGGGGTGCTGCGGGCCGATGTTGAGGGTCATCGTTTCGCCCTTGAGCTCGACGGAGACGCCTCCGTCGGATACTTCGACGATACCGCGAGAGTCGAGCTGGCTCATGAGCCCTCCCCTGGGTCGGCAGTCTGCGCGGCCGCCTCGACGTTCTCCGTTGAGGGGAGTTCCTCGACGTCGACGGTGCCGGGCCATGGCTTCACTTCACGGGCACCGAGCGCAAAGGACTTACGCAGTGGGTGGCCCTCAAAGGCTTCGGGCAAGTACAGGTTGATGAGGTTGGGGTGGCCGTGGAAATCGAGACCGAACATTTCGGCCGCTTCCCGCTCGTGCCAGGCGGCGCCTGCATATACGGAAGTGAGGGAGTCGAGCGCAGCGTCATCCTTATCGAGCGAGACGGACAAGATGAGCGCCGCGTCGGTGTCCGGCGAGGAGAGTCGGCAAAGCACTTCGTACCGCTCGTCGAGATTCTCTACATCGTCGGCCGGCTCGCCGACGGCAACTTCTTTGGCCCAGTCGACGGCAGAGAGCCAGGAGAAGAAGGTCAGGCCGGCTTCGTCGCGAGCGGCGGTTGCGGCAGCAACCCAGTGCTCCCGGTCGACATAGATATGCACGGTGCCGTTGTCGGCGCCCCACCGCTCGGCGCCGATGGAGGCGGCGAAGTCAGCGGCGAATGTGTCGAGTGAGGTTTCAGACGGGCTGTCGGTCACGCTCGGTCCACTTCTTCTTCACGTCTTCGTTCTTGATCTTTTCCTGGAGAAGCATGATGCCTTCGAGCAACGCTTCGGGGCGGGGCGGGCAGCCCGGCACGTAGACGTCGACGGGGATGAGCTGGTCGACGCCTTTGGTTACTGAGTAGGAGTCCCAGTAGGGGCCACCGCAGTTGGCGCACGAGCCCATGGAGATGACGTACTTGGGTTCCGGCATCTGCTCGTAGAGACGCTTGACGGCGGGGGCCATCTTGTCGGTGACAGTACCGGCCACGATCATCAAGTCGGCTTGGCGGGGTGAGGCGGGGAACGGGATCAACCCGAACCGCATGGCGTCAAAGCGAGGGGCGGCGACGGCGATGAGCTCGATGGCGCAGCACGCCAACCCGAAGTTGAACATCCACAGCGAATAGCGACGGGACCAGTTGAGCAGCCATGAGACGGGCTTTGGCGACCCGAACTTCTCGATTACTCCCACTTGAGGACCCCTTTGCGGATGGCGTAGACGAGGCCGAGCAGCAGGATGCCGATGAAGACGAACATCTCAATGAGGATGTAGCCGCCCATGTCGAGGTTGGCGAAGGTCTCGACCTTCAGCGCCCAGGGGAAGATGAAGACGGCCTCAACATCAAAGATGAGGAACAGCAAAGCGAAGATGTAGTAGCGGATGTGGGTCTGGGACCAGCCGTCCCCGACCGGCTCGATACCGCACTCGTAGATCTCCGACTTGACCTTGCTGGGATGGTTCGGGGCGATCAGTCCGGCAACTAGAAGACCTATCCCTACGAGGAGTCCCCCCGCAGCCAGAAAGACTGCAACGGTGATGTAATCACCGAAGTATTGCTCCAGCACTTGGACCCCTTCGTCCTCTCCAAAAACGGGCCCCTCAGCCCGCCGCCGCGGAGTATAGGTTCCTCCGCATGTGTGCCCAAGCCATGGGGGGTTTGGGCTCTGCTGTCAGTCCCCCTGCTCCGCAGGGGGAAGGTACCGCCGCCGCAGCTTGAGGCCCCAGGTCAGTCCCCCTGCTCCGCAGGGGGAAGGTACCGCCGGCGTAGCCGGGGGTAGGGGGTCACCCAGGCAACCGTGGTCCTTGCCCATACCGCTGCCGATCCTCAGTGTGTTCCACCTGAAGCTCCGCGACCGCACCTGCGGAGGGCTAGCTGTCGGCGTCGTCACCCAGCCTTCCGAATAGGTCGCCTAATGGCTGCAACATCTCCGCCGCTTGCTCGTCGTCGGCAATCCTCACGGTGACGTCGAATTGCTGCGTGTCGGCAGACCCTCCCTCCCTGAACCACAACTCCCAGCTGTCGCCAGTAACAACGAAGTACTCCGTGTGTTGCTGGGAAACGGCCAGCCCGAGTCCGTCGATGCGTTCCCGGGCCTCCCGCAGAGCGATGTTTCTGCTCATTACGTCGTAGCTGAGGGTCACTTTGTGGGGAGTCTCACCGGCCCCTATGCCTGACGAGACGGAATCGGCTTCGGATCCATCGCCCCTCCAATCGATGCGCACAACTTCCGACTCGAGGTTCGGACAGTCACACCCCGTACCGTCGCTATCAGGAGGAGCCTGGCACCCAGCGAGAAGAAGGGCTACAAGAACTAGGGCTGTGCCTCTGGCGAAACGACCTAACGATGTTCGCACTGCATCCCCGCCCTATCTCGATCGCTTTCGCATCGACGGGATCGTACCCAGTACTTCGACAATCGGTGCCAATAAGCCTGCGAGCCGTTGCCTTCGACCGGGACATACCTCTCGGTGTCACGAACGACCGTGAAGACTGTCGGGAGCGACTTTAGAGAGCACCCGAGTGGTCACGGCAAGACGCCTAGTGCATCAATGAGAGGCTGCAATGTCCGCGCCGCCTCACTGTCTTTGGTCGCGATGTCGACATGAATGATTAGTTCAGCCAAGTCGCTGACTCCTATGACAGCCTGCCACCCGTCTCCGCCATAGGCCCGGTTGAACGCATCGCTACTCACTAGGACCGCGCCGGACGTACTCATCCTCACAGCAATCAGATCAAGGGTGACTCCCGTGTCTGCCACGGCTAAGCGACCACTGGCCCTACGAGGAAACCCCTCGGGCCCTTCGAGCGTGTCGTCGACATCGATCCTGGTCGCCCCGTCCCCCGCCCAATCGATCGACGCGACCACGGCGGCGAGATTCGGACATGAACACGGATCGTCGTCATCCGGCGACGGGCAACTCGAAAGAAGCAGAGAGAAGAGCACCGCAAGCAGCACCACCGATGGAGTTGGCGCGCGGTTCACAGCCACGAGACGCACGGGGAGTGACATCGGCTGGAATGATAAGGATCGTCCAGATGACGGCAAGTTGAACGCGCCGAATTGGCCGGGACGGCTCATGTATCGTCGGAAGCGCCGCCCGCAACCAGGAGCTCGACCATGGATTTCGCCGCCCGCACCCGCACCCGTCTCTCCCGAGAGACCGTAGCCTGGTTGACGACCGTCAACCCAACCGGGCGTCCGATCACCCTGCCGGTCTGGTTCCTGTGGGACGGCGACAACGAAGTCCTCATCTACAGCCTGACCAACGCCGCCCGGCTGAAGAACATCGCAGCAAACCCAAACGTCTCAGTCCATCTCGACGGCGACAACCACGGCGGTGAAGTAGTCGTGCTTGAAGGAATGGCCACGATCGACTCAACGCATCCGCCGGCCGACGAGGTGCCAGCATACCTGGACCGCTACCGCGGCTACATGAACGCCTACGACTGGACCCCCGAATGGTTCGCCAGCCGCTACTCGGTGGCGATCCGGGTCAAGATCGACAATGTTCGGGCTTGGTAGGCATCGGCTAGCCAGCGGCGGTCACCTCGGTGAAGTCGTCACGGAGCCCCTCACCGGTCACGGGCCGTTGCCCGTCCTCATCCACGATGCAGAGCTCTCCGGATTCGTCGACCAGCACCCGTGCGGTGGACGTGACACTCGGGACAAGCTGTTGGACGAAGGCGAGCGTGCCTTCGGGCCCCTGCCATCACTCTTGCCGATGGATGCTGCCAGGTCCTGAAGTGTTCCGATCAGCACCTCAAGCGGCTCTGCCTCGGAAGGCCGAATGGAGAACACGCCAGGCGGGCCAGGAACAAGCGTGATGGTCCCTCGGTCGACTCCAAGGAACGCTGCGGCCTCACTCCCCTGCGCGTAGCCGATCCCAGCTCCACGACGCTGATTCCGGCGACCGACTATCAGCTTCCCAGCGCTCGATGCAGGAATGCCGCCATCTGTCACCTCGTCACGTCGCTATGGCGGTAGAACATGTCGTTCAGCGGAGGGTTGCAGCCGCGGGTGACACCGGCGGTCGCTAGACGCTCGATGTGGGCCTCGAACACCAGACCATCGTCGTCGAAGAACAGGTCAACGTCGCCGCCAGATGTGTAGCCGAAGCCACGGGCCGAGAACGCAAACCGCAACGAGTCTGGAAGATCTGTGCACCATGACGGCGGGAGTAGCCAGAGACTCGCGGCTACCGGGATGGCAACGACGAGCCCACCGCCGCCAGCAGGCCCGCCACATACGCGGTGACAATCGCCATCGCAACGACCTGGCCGAAGTCCTCGGCGAATAGCCATTCCCGGTTGATCCCCTCCGAGGCGATCGCGTTCACCGGGCCCACAAAGATGCCGAGCACAAATAGCAGAGCGATGAGCGTCATCGTCGCGATCTTCTCCTCAGGCCGCATCGCCGCAAAGGCCATCGAAATGAGAGTTCCGGCAACCGCCGCAAGCGCCAGGAACAGGCCGGCCAGTTCAACGAAGCCGGATGACAATGGGAGCACGTCCGCCATGAAGTCGGCAACGCTGCGGATACCCGAGACGAACCACTCCTCATCGACGAGCAGGCTGCCCACGGTCATCAGCGCCAGCAGCAACGCGAGCAACCTCATGCTGCGGCTCCCGATTGTCCGCCCCACCAGCGCCAGCCCGACAACACTGAGCACCTTGTAGAGAGTCGATAGCGCATCGAGAGGTGCGGCGTTGCGTTCATATTCTGACGCGAGGTCAACGCTCGCCGCCCACCACGCACCGGCCAGCAGCACGACGCCGACGGCGCTCGCCACCAGCAGAGCGCGGCCGCGGACACGAAGGTCGGTTGGATCTCCCACCGGGCGAATGTAGCCCGCACTCGAGTGCGTGCTCAATCGACCTAAACCATCGGAGGTATAGGAACAGAGAAGAACCCCCTACCCGCGGCCCGACGGCCGGCGGTACCTTTCCCTGCAAGCAGCGGGACTGACAAGAGCTAGGGTCCGGCCCATGGAAATCACTGTGCCTGACTATGGCGGTGGGTCGCTGGTCAATCTGGTTGCTGAGCTGGAGCATCGCCTCACCGGGACCGCACAGTCGCCAACGTTGCACCCGCGTCTCGCCGAACTGATCCCAGAGGCCGAAACCTATGTTTTGTGCCTGTTCGACGGACTTGGATCGGGCCAGCTAACCCATCCCAACGCCGGGCCTCTGCTCGACTCCCAACGCGCGACCATCGATTGCCCGTTCCCGGCGACGACCACCGTCAGCCTCTCGGTACTCGCCACCGGGCTCCCCCCGTCACAGCACGGGCTGCTCGGCTACCAGTCGTGGATCCCGGAACTCGAAGTGGTCGCCAACACGATTCACTGGACCACACTGACCGGGAAACCGCTCGACTATCCGCTCGAGGCTTTCCTCCCCGCACCGAACCTCGCCGAGCGGCTCGGCGCCGCCGGCGTTGAAGTTGTGACAATCCAACCCGCCAACTTCCACGAATCTCCGCTGACCAGAGTGCTCTTCCGCGGTTGCCGCTTCGAGGGCATCTACACAATCGGTGAGTGGGTCGACGCCGTCGTCCAGCTTGCCGCCCAACCCAACCGCCTCGTCGTCGCCTACCTGCCCAACGTGGACTACGCCGCCCATGTCGGTGGCCAGGACTCCGCCGAGTACGCCGAAGCGATACAGACAATCTCCACCGCATGGGGTGCAGTAGCCAATCGGCTCCCCGAGCACGCAGTCGCCGTGGGTACCGCCGACCACGGGCACATCGACTTCCCCAAGCACAAGCAATTCAAGATCGCCAAGGAAGACCACGATGGGCGCATCTTCTTTGGTGACGGCCGGGCGATGTTCGTCAAGGGTGACGGCGAGTCGCTCGCTACCCGCACCCCGGCGACCTGGGTTCCGCTCGACGACATGATCCACTGGTGGGGACCCGAGCCCCGCCATCCCAAGCTGGCCACCCGGCTCCCCGACGGGGTGCTCGTAGCCGACGACGACATCCTGCTGCTGCACCGCCATTCCGACGAGCGAATGGTCGGCAACCACGGTGCGCTCACCGACGCCGAGCGGCTCATCCCTCTAATGGTCACCAGTCCCGGCGCCGATACTTAGCGCACAACACGGAAGGCTCTCGATGCGGCGCTTCGCCCTACTCATCTTCATGGTTCTGGCCGTCACCGCCTGCTCGGGCGACACCGCCGACACGACCACAACAACCGAGCCGACGACCACGACCGACACGTCGGCGCCGACAACCATCCAGGCGAGCACTACGACCACCACGGCCCCGGATCGAACAACGGTGCCGGAGGAATTCGTCACGACCGAGGGCACACCGCCCGACGTCTTCGAATCGTTTGCCGGCGAGATGACTATGTCTATGGCACTCGGCGAGGTGACTATCGACCTGACCTCAACCGGCATCTGGACCGACGATGCTTTCAGCTGTGTCGCCTCGTCGGGGCTGGGCGGCATCAGCTTCGAGGAAACCGTCGTTGCGACGATATCTCAGTTGTGGATCGACAGCGGCAACGGGTTCGACGAGTCGAATCTCTTCGCACCAACAGCTCAGGAGATCATGGGCAGCTGCCCGACCTCGCCACTTTTCTGGGCGGGTTTCGGTGGCGAGGAGTTCGGCACCATCACCGGCGAGGAGGACCTCATCGACGGCCGCCCGGCCGTCAAAGCCGACCTGGCCGGGCTCATCAAAGAGCTGGGCGGGCTCGGGATAATGGGCGGGTTCGAGGGCGCAACCATCAACGATTTGATCATGTGGTTCGATGTCGAGACGAACGCCATCATCGCCATGAACGCAGACATGGAGATGTCCGACGAGATGATGAGCGAGTTTGGCGCCGACGGCACCGGCCCCATCGGCATCCTGATGCGCTTCGAACTAACCCAGATCAACGACCCTTCGCTGGTGGTTGAGCTTCCGTAGGAGAAGCCCAGCTGACAGAGATCGCTCCATGTCAGTCCCCGCCGCATGCAGGGGGACTCGAAGAACCCCCTACCCCCGACCTGACGGCCGGCGGTACCTTCCCCCTGCAAGCAGGGGGACTGACAAGAAGGGGCTGCAGACACAAGGACTGACGAGAGAGTTCAGCCTCTTTGGCTTCCCGTGAGTTTGGCTAGGTCGGCCGAGTAGAGGAAGCAGAGGAACGCACGGTCGCCGCCGTCCCAGGACTCTGCGCTGGGGCTGAGGAACAGGTAGTCGAGCGGGGAGTCCACGTAGCTCTCTCCGACGTATCCTTCGAACTCGGCGAGGCATGCGTCGAACCCGAACTCGGCGATCTCCTCATCACCGGGGAACTGGCTTCCCGGCATCAGCACCTCGGCATAGACCTCGTTGTCGTGAGGCAGGGAGCAGTCGATCAACTCGAGGGCGGCAACCAATTCGGTCTCGGGATCATCGAAACAGTCGCCCACACCTACCTCGTCGACGGCGGTGCCGCCGCCGCAAGCTGTAATCGACAGGGCTACGAGCACTGCCACCAGCACATGCCTCACTGTGATCTCCTAACTCGGGCCGAGCCCAACCGTAGCTGGGCCGGGGCAACACGTGGCATCATGACGTCCTACCTATGGAACACCCCACACCACCCGAATCTCTTCGTGCGCTCGCGTCAAGCGAGATCTACGTCAAGTCGCGCCGGACCCGGCAGCTGTTCATGCCCGTCCTGCAGGCAAATCTGGAGGAGGCACTGGCTATCCGAGTGCCCGACGCCGTCGTCAAACCACGGGGCACGCACGAGTTCAACATCGACGCCGCCGACCTGACTGCAGCGGCAGAGGCAGCCGCCACAGTCTTCGGGATTCATCGCGTCGATCAGGTCCACAGCATCGCCGCTCCCAATCTCGATGAACTGGCCGCCAATGTGAGCACGCTGGTCGCACCGGTAGTAACCGGCAAGACCTTCGCCGCGCGGGTACGCCGCAACGGCAAACACGAGTGGAAGTCGAAGGACGCCGAGATCGCCATCGGCAACGCTCTCTATGACCTCTCAGCTGGGGTTGACCTGACGAATCCGCAGGTAACGGTGCGGGTGCGGGTCGAAGGAAACAAAGCCGCCGTCGTGTCGGAGTCATGGCAGGGTCCCGGCGGTCTGCCGGTCGCGACCCAATCGCCGTGTCTCCTGATGCTGTCGGGCGGCATCGACTCGCCGGTTGCGGCCTGGATGATGATGCGCCGGGGCTGCCCCATCGACATGTTGCACTTCCAGCTCGAGTGCAACCAGGCGGATCACGCCCTGGCCGTCGGCCACCAGCTCGCCGAGAAATGGGGACACGGGGCCAACATCAATCTGCATGTGATCGACTTCGAACCGATCAAGAAGGAGCTGAGTGCTGCCGTGCATCCCCGGTTGCGCCAGGTTCTGCTCAAGCAGCTGATGACCGAGGCCGCACACCGGGTAGCCCAGCACCTGGAGCTGCCGCTGATCGTCACCGGCGACTCGCTGGGCCAGGTGTCGTCGCAGACCGCGGCCAATCTCATCGAGATCGACAAGTACGCCAAGGCTCCGCTGCTCCGCCCCCTCATCGCTCTCACCAAGCAGGAGATCGTCGACCGGGCCCGCGCCATCGGCACATACGAGCTGTCGATCCGGGCTCGTGAGGTGTGCGATCTCTCAGAGGGGCGTCCGGTGGAAACTGCCGCTCCCACTCACCGCCTCCGCTCCAGCATGCGCCAGCTTCGCAAAGGGCTCATCGACGATGCCATGGCCACCTGGGAGTCCGTCCCCGCGTCACAATGGATCCCGGGTGTTCCGCTGACCCCGGTGGCTCAGGTTCCGTCTGGCGAGGCTGACTAATTCGGGCAGCCCACCCCGGCAAGCTCCGCGGAAGCCGCACTGCCGTGCAGGTTCGATCTAATCGAACTCAGAGCTGATTGCGTCGGCCACCGTTGCCGGGTGCGGGCACCTGATTTCGCGAGAAAACCCTCAAAACGGGCTAGTTGTCGTCCGATCATCTCTCCAAGGGTATTTCTAACAGGATGGACGCATGTCATTCGGAAGCACGCGTGTGAGGCTCCTCGTCGTGGCCTGGCTGCTCCTGGTTGGGGCCGCGGTCGCGATAGGTGTCAACGGAGAGCAGAACGATCTCGGGTCCAAGGCTGAGGAGGAACTGGCATCGGCCGGGATAGTCGCCGCCGTCGAGGTCTCCGGTCGCGATGTCACTCTCACCGGTCGCGCTAGTGACCGGGAGCAGGCGGAGGAACTCGTTGGCCAGATCGACGGCGTCCGTGTCGTCAACTGGAAGCAATCCGAGCCCGAGGTCTCCGCTCAGCCCGCCACAACCACGACACCGCCGAATACCTCAGCCCCGCAGACCACAGCAGCCGCGACGTCGACGCTCCCTCCGATCGATGACAACGGCGGCACGGATATCGCCCATCTCGACGCAAGACTTCAAGACGGCAAGCTGACGCTGCGGGGGACAATCCCCGACGCCGAAGCTGCCGCCCGATTGAGCGCAGTCGCCGACCTGGTCTACTCCCCGCTCCTCGACAACCAGATCGTCGTCGACCCTGAGGTCGGCTCCGCTTCGTGGGTTCCGGGCGCCGCAAACGTCATCGCCGTGCTCCCGATCGTCGGTACCTCCGGGCTTTCCGTGTCCGGAGAGGAGGCCACCGTTTTCGGGTACGCACCGAATGAGGAACGCCTCGCCCAGCTCCAAGGTGCCCTCACCCAAGCGCTCGGACCGGACGTCACGCTCGACAGCGAAGTCGTTGTGACCGGACTCGCTCCGCCGAGCATCAACGCTGTAGTTGCCGGCGACGGCATCATCACCATGACGGGCACCGTCCCCAGCCGCAGCGTCGTTGAGTTTGCCCAGTCGCTCGCCGTCGAGAGCTACGGCGCCGAAAACGTCGTCAACGAAATCGAGATAGATCCCGGCGTCGACACGACCTTCTCACTGTTCCGGCTGCCGTTGGTCTTCCCGGCGTTCGCGCCTTTCCCCGAGTGGGATGTCCAGATCTACGACAACGTGATCTCTGGCCAGCTCCTCAACGGTGCCAGCTTCCCGTCGGGTAGCGCCCAGCTGACCCCGGTGCTCGAGCAACTCATGCCGGTCGGGACCGGAATCCTCACCAGGAATCCGACCCTCGTCATCACAGTCGAGGGCCACACCGACAGCATCGGCTCCGCTGAGTCCAACCAGGCGCTGAGCGAGGCGCGGGCTCAAGCTGCAAAGGATTGGTTCATAGCGTCGGGCATCGCCCCGGAACGGGTCTTCGCCGTCGGATACGGCGAGACACGGCCCATCGGAGACAACGAGACCGAAGAGGGTCGCGCCATGAACCGTCGAATCGAATTCCGACTCGGACCACCCGAATAGCGAACCGGAGGGAAACGGATGCTATACGCCGTTGCAGAAATAGCCGCCTTCATGGTCGGCGCCACGATCGTCGGCTTCCTACTCGGCCGATTCACCAAACGGAGCGCGCCCAAGATCGTGTCCGGTGCCGACACAGCCGAACTCGCCGCCGCTGAGGCGATGGTTCGCGAGCTGGAAGCCGAGCGCGGCGACCTCAGGGATCAGTTGCGCGATGCCAAGGAGATGACGCGGCAACTCGCTGCGGAAACTACTTCGGCTGAAACCAACGAAGAGATCATCGAGGAGAAGAAGACGCTCGAGAAGGCGCTGGCCGATGCTGAAGCTCAGGCCGATCGGCTTCGGGCGACGATCGCCGATCGGGACACACGCATCGCATCGCTCACGTCGGGCGATGCTCCCCCACCGAGTGAGGACATCAGCGGCACCGTTGGTTACAGCTCGAGCGCAGGCACCCTCGCCGACACTCGCATTGTGTTCGGAGAAGAAGAGGACTAACCCTCGTCTTCATCGGGAACGTCGTCGGAAACGACGGCACCCGGCTCCGGCCCAGCATCCCTCCGGCTACCCGGCGCCAACGGTGCATCCCAGCCAACCGGTGACGGTATTGCGGCAGGCTCCGGCTTGGGCGCAGACCTTGGCAATAGTTCCACGTCGAGCGGGGTCTCTCGACGCTGCTCCCAGATCGCGACGACCCAGCCGCCGAGTCCGAAGACGAGGCCACCCAGGTACAGGCCGAAGCCGAGTAGCGGTATGAGCCAGATCCCCAACCGCCAGATGGTGGCGCCGACGAAGAATGCAGCAAAGAGCCCCCATCGTCCTTTGCTGAGCTTCGACCCGATCGCCGTCACCGCGGGGACGGGCCCGAACAGGGCCATGAGAGCCATCAACACCAGCAGAGCAATGGCGACAGGTGCCCCCACCAGAGTCATCATCAATCCGATGATCACCAGGGGAACGAGGATGATCGTGACAATCCCGACCGCAGCGGCCCGCAGCGGGCGAGCCAACACCGACTGCACTGCCCGCGGCCCGGTCCGGCGGAAGAGCCATAGCAAGACGACGCCGGCGAAGAGGAATCCGAGGAAGCCGACGACGGTAGCGATGGTGAGAACCAGTTCCACCCCCCACGAGCCCCGGGTCGGCAAACGCTCCAACTGGCTCGCTACCTGCACGGTCGAGGCAATGCGGGCATCGGAGCCCGATCGGTACAGAAGATCGCCGTCGACAACGGTCGCCCCTTCGAGCGTGAGACTGCCTACCGCGATGTCCACGTCATGACCGACCTTGCCGTTGAAGACGGCAGATAGCATCCGCCCATTGACGTCCCGCTTGACCTCGCCGTCGAGTTCCAATGACCCACCGAAGATGAGCGCATCTCTGTCCACAGTTCCCGAGATCCGGGTCGAGATCGCCGCCACCGTCATGTCGTCCCCCACCGACCCTTCCACAGTCACGCTTCTCGCCACGCCGCGCAGCGAGCCGCCGATGTCACCGGTCACCACGACGCCGCCGTGAGTGAGGACGAAGACATCGCCGGTGACGGTCCCCGAGATCGAAAGACTGCCCGTGCTGATGATCAGGTCGCCGTTGATGATTCCATCGATCCGTGCCGAGGTGGATGCGACGTAGATGTCTTCTTCTTCGACCTCGTCTTCGCCGATCAGATAGATATTCGTCGTCACGATCTCAGCAAAAACCCCGCGCAGCGGCACCACGGCAGCCAACAAGCTCAGCCCGAGCACAGAAGAAACAAAGAACGAACGCCAACGAGTCATGAAGCGCCAATCTACTGCCTGACCTAGGTATGGATGCCAGGGTCGAGAGAACCCCCTGCCCAAACATGTCAGTCCCCCCGGCCGAAGGCTGGGGGGAAAGTACCGCCGCTGCAACAAGCAGCGGGGGTAGGGGGGCTCTTACAAGCTCACATCTCGGAGAAGAACCCCCTACCCCCGGCTACGCCGGCGGTACCTTCCCCCTGCAAGCAGGGGGACTGACAGGAACACCTCTGCTTGCAGGGCGACTGACACGAGACCTCACAATGCGTTCTTGATCTCCTTGATCACCCACTCGGGGTTCCATGCAATATCCCGGTTCTCAAACCGCAGGACCTTGTAGCCCTTGGCGCGCAGATAGCCGTCTCTTCGATAGTCATGCTCGGATACTTCGTGACCGGCGCCATCGGCTTCGACCACGAGCTTGCGACGTATGCAGACGAAGTCAACGATGTAAGGACCGATCGGTTCCTGCCGCCGGAATCTCACTCCGAGATTGGCGCGCCGCAGGAGCTGCCAAAGCGCAAGTTCGGCTGGTGTCAGGGCCTTGCGCATCTGCAATGCGCGACCGGCAGCCACCTTGTTCGATCGTCGTGATGACATGGGTCCACTGTGACGAACCGCGGGGACAAGATCGAAGAACCCCCACCCCAACATGTCAGTCCCCCCGGCCGAAGGCTGGGGGGAAAGTACCGCCGCTGCAACAAGCAGCGGGGGTAGGGAGGCTCCTGCGAAACCAAACCACAGCGCCGAAGAGAGCAACCCTCGACCCCTGCCTAGCAAGGGGACTGACTAGGAGCCCTACACAGTGTATTGGACGATGTTGAGGAGGATCCAGGGGACGATGCCGAACAGGATGGTGAGGCCGGCGGTTAGGTAGATGACGAAGCGAGGGCCGCCGGAGAGGCGGGGGCCCGCGGTGGCGGTGCCGGGGGCTTCGGCCGGGGACTCGAAGAACATCGTGACGACGACCCGCAGATAGAAGAAGAGACCGGCGATGGCAGCCACCAGGCCGATGATGACGACCCACAGGTACCCGGCGGCGATCGCTTCGCTGAAGACTGCGACCTTGCCGACGAAGCCGGAGAAGAAGGGGATACCGCCCATGCCGAGCATGAAGACGGCAAGAGCGCCGGCGAGACGTGGCGAGCGCTCGAACATGCCCTTGTACTCATCGAGATGCGATGCGCCGGAGCGGACCCCGCTAACGACAGCGACGACGGTGAAGGCCCCGACCAGCTGGATGACGTAGGTGGTCAGGTAGAACAGGATCTCCGGGATCGCTACGGCACCACCGACGAACGCAGTGAGCATGAACCCGGCATGAGCCACACCGGAATAGGCCAGCATCCGTTTCAGATCACGCTGCCCGATCGCTCCGATTGTCCCGACCACTATCGAGAGCACTGCGAGCACGGCGAGAATCGGAGCCCAGTCATCGATCCTCGTCGCAAATGCATCCATCAGCACCCGGATCAGCGCCGTCACCGCGGCAACCTTGACCCCGGCCGCCATCAGCGCCACAGACCCGGTTGCCGCACCCTGGTACACGTCCGGCGCCCATTGATGGAACGGAGCCGCCGACACCTTGAAACCGAGACCGACGATGATCAGGGCAATACCGGCGAGCAGAACGCCGACGTCCATGATCGCAACCGGTTCGGTGGCAAAGAACTGGCGGATGCTCCCCGACCCGAACTGCGCAGAGCCAGCACCGTAGATCGAGACCGAGCCGGTCGCGGCATATACCAGAGCGATTCCGTAGAGGAAGATCGCCGAGGCGAAGGAGCCGAGAAGGAAGTACTTGAGCGCCGACTCGTCGGAGTTGCGCTCCACCCTGACGAAGCCGGCAATCACGTACAGGGCTATCGAGGCCGTCTCCAGACCCATGAACAACAGGATCAGGTTCGAGGAGATGACCATCATGTGCATACCGGCCGCAGCCAGCAGCACCAGCGCGACGTACTCGGCGCCGCGCTTGCCCAGGGTCTTGACGAGACCCCAGTTGCCGACGAGGGCAAGGAACGCGACCAGGTAGACGAGCACCCCGGCGAACGCCGAAACGCGATCCATGACGATCATCGGGCTGAAGAACAGTTCCGGATCGGCGTTCCTCGCCGAGAACGCCAGCTGGGCGTCCACACCGAGTGAGTCGAGACGCAGCCACTGCAGCACCGACAGGATCACCCCGGCCAGCAGAGCAACTCCGGCAATGACGCCCCACTCGCGTCGACCCAGGTTGAGCGCCACGGCGGTCATGAGGACGAGCACCGCACCGATCAGTGCAGCGACCTCGGGACCGATGGGGAGGAATGCGATGTGTTCCATCTACTCGCCTCCGCCCGTCAAGTCGCTGGTGAAGCCGTACTCCGGAACCGAATAGTCGGTTGCGTCTTCGATTCGTTCGAGGACCTCGGTCACCGCCGGCTCGATCCTGTCGAGGGCAGGCTTCGGGTAGACACCGAGGAAGACAATGAGCACCACGAGCGGGGCCATGATCAGCATCTCCCGCTTGTCGAGATCGAGCAGCTTCTCGTTCTCCTTGTGTGTGACCGGGCCGGTGAAGACCCGCTCATAGGCCCAGAGCAGATAGATGGCGGCGAGTATCACGCCGGTGGCGCCGAGCGCCGCGGCAACCGGGAACCGCAGATAGGTGCCGAGCAGGATCTTGAACTCACCGATGAATCCGTTGAGCCCGGGCAGTCCCGCCGAGGCGAACACCGAGAACAGGAACAGACCGGCGAAGACGGGCATCACCCTGGCGACACCGCCGTAGTCGGAGATCTGCCGGGTGTGCCTTCGCTCGTAGATCATCCCGATCAGGAGGAACAGCGCGCCGGTGGAGAGCCCGTGGTTGACCATCTGGATGACACCACCGGTGAGGCCCTGGCTGGTCATGGCGAAGATACCGAGAATGATGAACCCGAGGTGGCTCACCGACGAGTAGGCGACCAGCCGCTTTACGTCCGGCTGGACGATGGCGACGAGTGCTCCGTAGATGATGCCGACGACCGCCAATCCGGCAAGCCACGGAGCGAATCGCACCGCGGCATCGGGGAACAAGGTCAGGTTGAAACGGATGAAGCCGTAAGTACCCAGCTTGAGGAGCACACCGGCCAGCAACACAGAGCCAGCCGTCGGCGCCTCGGTATGCGCATCGGGCAGCCACGTGTGGAACGGGAAGATCGGCACCTTCACCGCAAAGGCGACACCAAAGCCGAGGAACAGCCAGGCCTGCTGGTTGGCCGTCAGCGACGCATCGAGGATCTGGGTGAAGTCGAACGTGCCCGTGATCGCTCCCAACCAGATGATCCCGGTGAGCATCAATGCCGACCCGAGAGCCGTGTACAGGAAGAACTTGACCGCGGCATAGACCCGGTTGCCGCTCCCCCAGATGCCGATGAGTAGGTACATCGGGACGAGCGTGATCTCGAAGAAGGCGAAGAACAAGATCAGGTCGAGGGCGACAAAGACGCCGAGCATGCCCGTCTCGAGCAGCAACATGGCGACCATGTACATCTTCTGGTTCTTGTCGATCGACTTGGATGCTGCGATCGAGATCGGGAACAGGACTGCGGTCAGGGCCAGCAGCAGCAGCGAGATGCCGTCCACGCCGACGTTCCACGAAACTCCCCACGGCTCGTACCAGAGAACCTGCTGTTCGAACTGGAAGCCGGGGACGCCAACCTCGAACTCCCACAGCACCCAGCCGACGATGGCCAGCGGAAGGAAGCTCAACGTCAGTGCCAGCGGATAGACCAACTCGGAGCGACGCTTCGGGATCAGAGCGATGACGATCGCCGCCAATGTCGGCAGCGCCACCATGAGGGCGAGAACGGGGAAGGTCATAGCGCCCCCCTCACCAGAATGATCAGTAGCACGGCGACGGCGCCTCCCAGGATGCCCAGGCCGTAGTTGCGTACCAACCCGGTCTGTAGCGGCTTGGCCCATTCGGCGATCTTCTGCACCGCCACGCCGACGCCGTTGACGGCACCGTCGATGCCCTTGGCATCTGCGGTGAAGGCCAGTTGCTCAGAGGCCTTCTTACCGGGAAGCACGATGGTCTTGCCGTAGAGATTGTCCACGTAGTAGCCGTTCTCCATGGCATTCCAGGTACGGCCTTCCTCGACAGGAGCTCTGCCGGTCACGTAGCGTCGCCAGGCGTAGCCGATCCCGATTAGTCCGACAGCCACGGACGCAGCAGCCAGGTACCAGGGTGTCCATCCCTCCGGCGGATGGGCCAGGTGAGCCAACTCGAACGACGGCTCGAGGAAGTGCTCCAACGAGAGCTTCCACGGGGTGTTGATCAGGCCACCGACAACCGAGAGCACACCAAGTGCGATCAGAGGAACCGTCATCGTGTTGGGAGATTCATGCGGCTTCACGCCGTCATCCCAACGCGCCTCGCCCCAGAACGTGCGGAACATCATGCGGCTCATGTAGAAGGCGGTGAGTCCGGCGGTGAGGAGGCCAATCACCCACAGCAGCACGAAGAACCCACCCTTGTTGAATGTCGTGGCGAGGATTTCGTCCTTGGACCAGAAGCCCGCAAACGGCGGCATCCCCGAGATCGCCAGCCAGGCGATAAACATAGTGGCAAAGGTCTTGGGCATGGCTTTGCGGAGGCCACCCATCTTGTCCATGTTCTGTTCATTGGCCATGGCGTGGATCACCGAGCCGGCACCTAGGAACAGGAGGGCCTTGAAGAAGGCATGGGTCATCAGGTGGAAGACACCGGCTGTGTAGGCGGCGACACCGACACCCATGAACATGTAACCGAGTTGGCTGATCGTCGAATACGCCAGCACCCGCTTGATGTCGCGCTGGCCGATGGCGATGGTCGCCGCGTAGATCGCAGTCAGCGCACCGACGGTCGCAACCACACCTGCGGAGAACGGGGCAAGGTCAAACAGAACGGCGGTGCGGGCCACCATGTAGACACCGGCGGTGACCATGGTGGCGGCATGGATGAGGGCCGACACAGGAGTCGGGCCTTCCATGGCGTCCGGCAGCCAGACGTACAGCGGCAGCTGCGCCGACTTGCCGGCAGCGCCCACGAGTAGCAGCAGCGTGATAACGGTGACGGTGGTCCCGCCCTCCTCGAGCAGATCGTGGGCGTGCTCGAACACCTGCTCAAACCCGAGGGTGCCGAACGTAGCGAAGATCAGCATGAGGGCGATGATGAACCCGAAGTCGCCGATGCGATTGACGATGAAGGCCTTCTTGCCAGCGGCTGCGGCCGATGGCTTCTCGAACCAGAACGAAATCAGCAGATATGAGCTGAGCCCGACCAGTTCCCAACCAACGAACAGCACGGCGAAGTTGGCGCCGAGCACCAGGATCAACATCGAGGCCAGGAACAGGTTGAGGTAGGCAAAGAAGCGGGGATAACGCTCGTCACCGTGCATGTAGCCGATCGAATAGAGATGAATGAGCGAACCGACGCCGGTCACCACCATGGTCATCAGAGCCGACAGCGGATCCCAGAGGAACTCGGCTTCAACACCGAGACCGGGAATCCACGAGAACAGGAACACGTGCTCGCCGTGATGGCCTCCGGCAAAGAAGTCGACGGCGGCGATGACCCCGATAACGAACGACGTGGCGGCCAGGGCCGTGGCGATGTACCCCGAGGTGGGCTCGCCGATGCGCTTGCCGAACAGGACAAGAGTGAGCGCTCCGAGAAGCGGGAGGGCAACTGCGATCCAGATGAAGTCAACCATGGTTACCCCTTCATCCCGGATAGCTCGTCGACGCTGGCAGTGGCCCTCTTGCGGAACACCATGACGATGATGGCGAGGCCGACGGTCACCTCAGCTGCGGCAACCACCATCACAAAGAGGACAGAGAGCTGACCATCGAGATTGCCTAGCGCCTTCCCGGCAGCGACAAACGTCAGATTGACCGAGTTCAGCATCAGCTCGATGCACATGAACATGACCAGGGCATTGCGACGCAGCAGCAACCCGGCGCCGCCCATCACAAACAGAACAGCAGCGAGAATCATGTACCAGGCAGCAGTAACTGTCATGAGGACCCCCCTTCATCGGGAGGTTGACTTGCCCCGGCGGCAGAGTTCTGCGCAGCAGAACCCGATTCTGCCCGAACGGCAGACGGGGACTGACTGGATGGCTCGTACCGGGCCAAGGCGATTGAGCCGACGGCGGCGATGGTGAGGAGCAGGATGGTGGCCTGGAACGGCAGCATCCAGGTGCCAAAGAGAGCATCGGATATCGCTTCGATGGTGCCGACGGTTTCGACGCCGGTGTCGTGGGTTACCCAGGCTCCCCAGCCGGCAACGAGGAGCAGGACGATGAGCCCTCCGCCCAGGACGGCGACCATGGGCCGTTGGAATGGGATGGCCTCGTCTTGCGACTCTCGTTTGTCGACGCCGATGAGCATGATCACGAACAAGAACAGTGTCATCACTGCACCGGCATAGATGATGACCTGAACCACGGCGATGAAGTGGGCTTCGAGAAGCACGTAGAAGACGGCCATCGAAACCATCGTCAGCAACAAACCCATCGCCGAGTAGACCGGGTTCTTGGCCATCAGGAGCGTGACCGCTCCCGCGACCGCTGCGAAGGCAAAGATAATGAAGACGAAGAGCTCAGCGTTCATGAAGACCCTTCCCTCCCCTCTGCGGGCGAGGTCGGCGGGGGTTCCCCAGCGTCGGGAGCGCGGTCCGCGGTCTCAGACCCCCCTGCGGCACTAGGCGCCGCGTCCCCCCTCAGGGAGAACGTTTGTGGGGGCTCGGGGGGCAATTCCCCGCCGGTCGCTTCCGGGGTCCAGCCGACAACGCCTTCGAAGGCGGCACGACCGCCGGGAGCGGTGGCCCGCATCCAGCCGGAGCCGAGCCTGAGTTCTTCGAGGTCGATGAGACGGTTGGCCTCTTGCGAGTGGTTGGGGGTTCCATCCGGCTCGACGAGCAACTCCTTCTTGGTGTAGATCGCGTCGTCACGTGAAGTCGTTGACATCTCGAAGAGATGCGTCATCGTGATCGCCTCGGTGGGGCAAGCCTCGACGCACATGGCGCAGAAGATGCAGCGCAGCATGTTGATCTCGTAGATAAAGCCAAACCGCTCGCCCGGGCTGACTGGATTGTCCGGTGGGTTGTCGGCGCCACGGACATAGATACAACGGGCGGGGCACACCCCGGCACACAGCTCACAGCCGATGCACTTCTCCATGCCGTCGGGGTACCGGTTGAGCCGATGCCGGCCGTGGAAGCGCTGCGGCTTCTCCCGCTTCTCCTTGGGGTACGACGTCGTAACCCGCGGGCGAACCATCTGCCGCAGCGTTACGGCAAAGCCCCGGAAGGGTCCCAACATCTCAGCAAACCACGCCATCGCTACCTCAACTCCATGGGAACCCCAGATCTCTCACACCGAGAGAGATGGCCATCGCAACAATCCACAACAGGCTGAACGGGATGAGGCGTTTCCAACCGAAACTCATCAACTGGTCGTAGCGCATGCGGGGCAGAGAAGCCCTGATCCACACGAACATGAACACCAATAAGAAGGTCTTGAACATGAACCAGAAGATTGGGAACGCCCACGAGATCCAGGCGGGTGTGCCGAAGTCGGGTCCCAGCCATCCGCCGAGGAAGAGCGTCGTCGTCAGCGCGGCGATGTTGAAGATGTTGGCGTACTCGGCGAGGAAGAACAGAGCGAACCGGAAGCCGGAATACTCGGTGTGGTAGCCACCGACAATCTCGTTCTCAGCCTCGACCAGGTCGAACGGCGCCCGGTTGGTCTCGGCAACTCCGGCGATGAAGAAGATAACGAACGAGGGGATCAGGATCACGTTCCACGCCGGGAAGATCGACAGGATGCTGCCTTCGTTGAAGTAGCTGCCCGTCTGGGCATCGACGATCTGGATGAACGAGGTTGACCCCGCCCACATCACTACGGGGACCAGTGCCAGGCCCATTGCAGCCTCGTACGAGATCATCTGCGCCGTCGCTCGTACCGAGCCGAGCAGCGGGTACTTAGACCCGGATGACCAACCCGCCAGCACGACCGCATAAACCGCGATCGATGACATGGCCAGCACATACAGCAAGGCAACGTTCAGATCGGTACCGGCCAGGTGGATCACCCGGTCGCCGAGCGTGAACGGCCGCCCGATCGGGATGACCATGAAGATGAGTATCGAAGGGACAAGAGCTGCGATCGGAGCCACCATGTACAACGCGTTCTCGACCTTGCGTGGCTTGACCGGCTCTTTCACCAGCAGCTTCACTCCGTCGGCAACGGTCTGCAGGATGCCCCACGGTCCGGCTCGCATGGGGCCAAGACGGTTCTGCATGTCGGCGACGATCTTGCGCTCGAACCACACCAGGATGATGACCGTCACCAGCACGAGGGCGAACACGGCGACCGCTTTGATGCTGCCTTCGATTAGAAGCTCCCAGCCGCTCATGCTTTACCTCCCCCGGAGATCGCCACGGCGATGGAAGCCCCGAGGGCTCGGGTCGCGGGGAGGTTGGCCGGCACATACACTGAGCCGTTACCGAGGGAGTTGTCAACGGCAACCGGCAGTTCGACACTTCCGGCGTCACCTTCGACGACGACCGTCGCTCCCGGCTCTACGCCCAGGGCTTTCACTTCGGCGGCGTTGAGGTAGACCGCGGCGGTTGGAGCCAACGGAGCGAGCGATGGGCTCATCCGCACCTTGACTCCGTCGTCGTAGAGCACCCGGCCGAGATGGAGGCCGAAGCGGGCAGCCACGGACGACAGGTTGCCATCTACGGGGATGTACTCGAGGCTCTGGATACCGTCTTCGAGTGGGAGCAGCAGGCCTTCCCGACCGTCGCCCCAGTCCAGTGCATCCCAGGTCACACCGTGGTAGGCGGGGGCCACCGTCGCGATCTCCTTGGAGATGGCGGCCGCAGACGTCGCTCCAAGATCGCCGCCCATGCGCCGGGCCAAGTCATCGAGGATCGACCATGTTTCGCGAGTCTGACCAGGATTCGGTACCAAACGGTTGACCTTCTGGACCCGGCCTTCGATGTTGGTGACGGTTCCTTCGACCTCAGCAAAGCCAGAAACGGGCAGGATCACGTCGGCGAGAGAGGATGAATCGGTAACGAAGTGGTCGAAAGCGACAACGAAGTCGGCGGCGGCAATTCCGGCCGCGGCCAACTCGGACTCTCCGTGATCGCGCACTGGGTCGGTGCCGACCATCACGAGGGCGCTGAGATCGCCGTCACGCAGCCCTTCGAAGATGCTCGTCGCATTGCGACCCAGCCCCTCCGGCAGCGGACCCCATTCGGCTTCAAGGGTTTCGTGGGCGGTGCTCTCTGAGACTCGGCCCGGCAGCAGGGTCGGAGCCAGGCCCATGTCGAGGGCGCCCATCACGTTGCCTCGTCGGGCGAGCGGCATGATCGAACCGTCCGGCAGATCCCGGACCAGAGCAGCTACGGCCTCGGCGAGCCGGGGATCTTCTCCCAGGCCAGTTCTGCCGACGATGGCGAGCACGGGACCTTCATCGAGGATTGCCCGGATGTCGGCATAATCACCGGTTCCGACAACCAACTCACGGAGGACGTCGGGGCCGGTTCCCGGGCGATACCGAACCTTGTGCGTGGCGACGTCGTCGAGGCCGGTACGCCGGGGATGAACAACAACGAGGTTGGCGCCGAGTTCAGCGGCAGCGCGGCGCACCCGGAGGTACAAGACCGGGTACTCCTCTTTGAGGTCTGGTGCCCACAGAAGGATGGTCTTTACGGTCTCCAGGTCGCTGATCGCAGCACGCGGTGTCACTCCGACCAGGAACTGCGGGTCGAGGCCATCGTCGAGTTGGGCGTCGACGTGCGGGGTGACGACGATGGTGCGGAGGAACTTGCCGAAGACGAACGCTTCCTCATTAGTGCTGTTTGCTCCACCAAGACCGGCGACTTGGTGGCCGGGGTAAGACGCCAGCGCTTCGGCGACAACGTCGAGGGCTTCACCCCAGGACGCCTCGCGGAATTCGCCGTCCTCTTTGACGAGTGGTGTTGTCACCCGCTCATCGCTATTGATCGCTTCGAAGATGAACCGGTCCTTATCGGACAGCCAGCCCTGATTGGTCGGATCGTTATCGACGCCGTCGATGCGAACGACTCTGTTCTGGCTCGATTGCACCGAGACCTTCGAGCCGACCGAGTCGACCATCGATACGCTCTCGACGGCTTCGAGGTCCCAGGGTCGGGCCTTGAACCGATAGGGCTTGGCGGTGAGGGCGCCCACCGGGCAGATCTGCACGGTGTTGCCGGAGAAGTAAGAGTTGAAGGGCTCATCCGGGAACGTGATCACCTGGACGGCGTTGCCCCTGTCTTTGAACTCGATGAGTGGATCGCCGGAGATCTCCTCCGAGAAGCGGGTGCACCGGGCACAAAGGATGCAGCGTTCCCGGTCGAGCAGGACCAGATCGGAAATCGGAATCGGCTTCTCGAAGTGGCGCTTCTCTTCAACGAAGCGGCTCTCCCCCGGCCCGTAGGCGATGGTGTGATCCTGGAGCGGGCACTCGCCGCCCTTGTCACAGACCGGGCAGTCGAGCGGATGGTTGATGAGGAGGTACTCGAGAACGCCTTCCTGGGCTTTCTTGACGACGGCGGACTGAGTGTCCACCTCCATGCCCTCGTTGATGGTTGTCGTGCATGAAGGAACGAGCATCCGGCCGCGGGGACCGACAACCTCGACCAGGCACATGCGACAAAGACCCGCAGGCTTCATCCGGGGGTGCCAGCAGAATCGGGGGATGTAGTTGCCGTTCTCCTCGGCGACCTTGATGAGGACCTCACCGGCAGGGCCCTGCATCTCGACGCCGTCAACGGTGATGGTGACCAGATCAGACATCTGCTGCCTCCACGTTGATCGGAATCCCCGTAGCGATTCGAGCTTCGACCTCGTCACGGAAGTACTTCATCAGCGAAACAACCGGGGCGGTCGCCGATGGGCCCAGCGGACAGATCGTCGTCATCGCCGGTGGCCAGGTCAGCCCGGGGCTGATTCCGTCGGATATGTCGAGCAGGAGATCGATGTCGGCCATGCGACCCTGACCGGCAAGAAGCCGGTTGAAGACCCGCTCCAGCCACGTGGTGCCTTCACGGCACGGGGTGCACTGCCCGCAGGATTCGTGGGCATAGAAGCGAACGATGCGGTGAGCGGCGGCGACAACATCGGTGCTGTCGTCCATCACGATGATGGCGCCGGAACCCAGCATTGAGCCATGGGCGCCGACGTCGTCAATGGTGACCGGTGTATCGAGATGCTCTGCAGGCACAAACCATGGGGCAGATGAGCCACCGGGGATCCACGCCTTCAGCTCGCGGCCGTCGGGGATACCACCACCCAGCTCGTAGAAGATCTCTCGCCACGGCATCCCCATGACGATCTCGTAGTTGCCGGGCTTGTTGATGTGACCCGACAGCGAAATCATCCTGGTACCGGCTGAGGTGTCGGGACCGATCTCGGCGTAGGCCAGGCCACCGTTGTTGATGATCCACGGCACGTTCGAGATGGTCTCAACGTTGTTGACGATGGTCGGCTTGGAATACAGGCCCTCGACTGCGGGGAACGGCGGCTTGAGCCGGGGTTCGCCGCGACGGCCCTCGAGACTGTTGAGCAGCGCCGACTCCTCACCGCAGATGTACGCACCACCACCAAGATGGACGGTGACATCGAGGTCGAAGCCTGTACCCAGAATGTCGGTGCCGAGGTAGCCCTTTTCGTACGCCGAATCGACGGCTTGCTGAACCCGACGCGCCGGCTTCGGATACTCACCACGGATATAGATGAACGCATGGTTGATGCCGAGTGCATATGAGGTGAGGATTACGCCTTCGATGAGCTGGTGCGGGTCACGTTCGAGCAGCTGGCGATCCTTGAAGGTGCCCGGCTCAGACTCGTCACCGTTGATGACGAGGTAGGCCGGCTTGGCCGGTGCGAGAAAGCCCCACTTCACTCCGGCCGGGAAGTTGGCCCCGCCGCGGCCTCTGATGTTCGATGCCTTGACCTCGGCCGCAATCGCCTCCGGCCCGATCTCGATTCCCTTGCGCAATGCCGAGTAGCCGCCGGTTGCCTCATACCTCTCAATGGTGTGGCTGTCGGTGCGGTTCGCATCCATCCGCTCAGTGAGGATCTTCATGAGAGACCCCTCCCCAAACGAGCACTGCTGCTCGTTTGACCCTCCCCCAAGGGGAGGGGATGAGGCTGGTTCAGCCCCCCTTGATCGGGGGATCGGCCGGCGAGGCCGGACGAGAGGGGTGGAGCCACAACGGCCATCACTTCACACCCCTTGCAGACCCGTACGGGCCGAACGCGGGAATGGGAAGAACTGCTCCCTCGATTTCACTCACACCCCAGTCGAAGGACTTCTCGCCACCAAATAGCTGCTGCATCTCTTCGGTGCTGACGACATCGGGACCACCGTCACGCAGCCACTTGACGAGATCCCTCGCCTTGTCGGGCGTAACACCTTCGATCATTTCGTAGTTGACCAGCACAACGGGAGCACCACCACAGGCGCCGTTGCACTCGACATGCTCGACAGAGAACTTGCCGTTGCCGCCCGTCTCGCCGTCGGGGACGCCGGTCTCGTCTTCAACCGCGGCGAGGACGTCGTCCGCACCCCTGAGGAAGCAAGAGATCGACGTACACACGGAAACCAGGTACTCGCCGAGCTCCTCGCGCTTGTACATCGAATAGAAACTGGCTACCGACTGCACCTGCGCACCGGTCAGGCCGGTGAGGGTGGCGACGGTGCTCATGCCTGCAGCCGTGACATATCCATTCTCGATCATCGAGACGTAGAGCAGCGGCATGACGGCAGACCGTTTGTGCGGATAGCGGCCCAGGATCTCGCGTGCCAGCGACTGTGAGCTCTCGCTCCATTCGCTGATCGCTTCGAGTTCTTCTGAAGTGAACGTGACTGGCTTCATCGGTCCACATCCCCGAGCACCGGATCGGCGGAAGCGATCGTGGCGACGATATCGGCGACCAGCGAGTCGGTCATCATTGTCGGCAACGCCTGAACGTGGTTGAACGACGGTGTCCTGGCATGCATCCGCCACGGCTTTTCCCGGCCGTCCGAGACGATGTACATACCGAGCTCGCCGCGGGGCGATTCGATAGCGGTGTAGGTCTCACCTGCAGGAACCTTGAAGCCGCTTGTGAACAGCTTGAAGTGGTGGATCAGGGCCTCCATCGACTCATCAATCCGCTTGCGCGGCGGTGGAGTCACCTTGCGATCGAGGGTCCGGTAGTCGCCGGCCGGCATGGTCTCCATAACTTGCCTGACGATGCCGAGCGACTGCTTGATCTCTTCCATGCGCACCAGGTAACGGTCCCACACGTCGCCATGCTTGCCGACGGGAACCTCGAAGTCGTACTTCTCGATACCGCTGTAGGGGAACGCCTTGCGGATGTCCCACTTGATACCGGAGGCACGTGCGATCGGTCCGGACACACCAAGTGCCTTGCATTCCTCGGGAGTGATGACGCCAACACCCATGGTCCGATCCCGGAAGATGGGGTTGCCGTTGAACAACTCCTCGTACTCGGAGACGCCCTGCGAGACCTTGGCGATGATCTGTTCGATGTCCTCTTCCCAGCCGCCGGGAAGATCGGCGGCGACGCCACCGGGGCGGATGAAATTGTGGTTCATCCGGAGACCGGTCACCTTCTCGAAGAACTGAAGGATGTACTCACGATCACGGAACCCGAAGATCATCATCGAGACGGCGCCGAGGTCGGTGCCCTGAGTCGCCGCCCAAACGAGGTGGCTGGAAACCCGGTTTAGCTCGGTGAGGAGGATCCGGATCGCCTGGCCTCGCTCCGGGATCTCGGCGCCGAGCAGATCCTCGACTGCCAGTGAGAACGCCAGCTCCATGTGTAACGGCGAGAGGTAATCCATGCGGGTCACGTTGGTGGAGCCCTGCATGTAGGTGAGGGTCTCGGCCGTCTTCTCCATGCCGGTATGGAGGTAGCCGATGATCGGCTTCACCCGGCGAATGGTCTCTCCGTCGAGCTCGAGGTGGAGCCGGAGCACACCGTGAGTCGAAGGGTGCTGCGGCCCCATGTTGAGGATCTGCAGCTCATCGTCGTCGGCGACATCGTCAAAGATGAAGTCGTCCTCGACAACGGTGCCCCGGGTCAGTTCGATGGCCTGCTCGCTGTCGGCGTCCAGCATCTCCTGCGCACCCTCATCGGTGTAGTTGCGCATCCAGGCCGGTTCCTCGGTGCCTGCCACCCACATGTCGTGGACCTGGCGGCGCTCATCAGCAACGGGGGAAGTAGCCGTCTCGGACTGCTCCGGCGGTTCGGTGGTGGGAGCTTCGAAGTCTCCCGTGACGACGTTTGGTGTATCGCTCATTGTGCTTTCGGCGACTCCTTGAAGCGGACCGGCACAGAGCCAACCGAGTAATCCTTGCGCAACGGATGGCCCTCCCAATCGTCGGGCAACACGATTCGAGTGAGATCCGGATGGCCGTCGAACAAGATGCCAAAGAGATCGAATGCCTCACGCTCGTAGTAGTTGGCACCGGGGAACACTCTCGTGATCGAGGCGACAACGGGGTTGGACGCAGGCACCCCAACCCGGATCCGCAACCGGCGGGCATGAGTATGGGAGAGGATGTTGAGTACTACCTCGTAGCGAGGTTTACGACGCAGGTAATCGACCCCGCAGAGATCGGCAAAGACGTCGAAACCTGCGGTGTGCGCGGCGGCCACGAACTCGGCGTACCGATCGGCGGGGACGTGGGCGACGTCCTGCTTGGAGCCCAGCACCTGCTCGAACTCGACATCGGGGAACGCCTTGGTGAGTGGCTCGAAGACGCTCATCGGACTATCTCTCCCGACATGACCTTGTCCTGCAGAGTGAGAATGCCGTGCATCAGGGATTGCGGTCCAGGAGGGCATCCCGGGACATAGACGTCGACGGGCACGACCTCGTCGACACCCTGCACCAGGGCGTAGTTGTTGAACATGCCGCCGGTCGACGCGCAAGCTCCCATCGAGATGACCCACTTGGGCTCGGACATCTGGTCGTAGACCTGCCGGAGCACGGGGGCCATCTTCTGTGAAACGCGGCCGGCGACAACCATCAGGTCGGCCTGGCGAGGTGATGCCCGGAAAACCTCCATGCCGAACCGGGCGAGATCGTTGTGAGCGGCACCCGTCGCCATCATCTCGATGGCACAGCAGGCGAGGCCAAAAGTGGCTGCCCACATGGACCGGGTGCGCGTCCAATTGATCGCAGCATCGTAGGTGGTGAGGAGAAACCCGGATGGGCCGGAGGTGTGGGCCATCAGGCGGCTTCCTCGCTCGAGCTCTCAGTAACACTCTCGATCGGAGCGACAACCCGTCGATAGCGGGCCCGGCTGGCAACGTTCCAGTCGAGCGCTCCCCGCTTCCAAACGTAAACCAGCGTCTCGATGACAAGTAGAACAAAGACGCCCATTCCGGCGATGCCGGCCCAGCCAAACTCCTGCCAGCGGACCGCCCAGGCGAAGAGGAAGATGATCTCTACGTCGAAGATCACGAACAGCATTGCAACGAGATAGAACTTGACCGGGAAACGCTGCACGGGCTCCTGGAGTGGAACGATTCCGCACTCGTAGGGAGCCAGCTTCTCCGGGGTCGGCTTCTTGGGCGCGACGAGCTGCGAAAGGGTGAGGCTGACTACAGCGAACCCGACCGTCAGAATGAAGGCGAGGGCGATCGGCAGATATGCGGACAACGTCATCGGTTCAGGAGCTCCTTCCGACACGGCAGATTAGGAATCTATTCACATGCATACAAAGCCATTCGTGCCGGACCCAGACTATTGGGAATGTGATCGGTCTGCCGACGCCTGAAGCCAGAAGCTCCTAGTGGTCGTCGCTGCGATAATTCGGGCCGAATGACAGCCGAAGCACATCAGCCAACAACCTCGATGCGATCGTTCGTCATCGTTTGGTTCGGGCAATTGGTCTCGATCACCGGGACCACGCTGACGGCCTTCGGCCTCCAGTTCTTCATCTACACCGAGACGCAGTCGGTGACCAGGGTTGCGCTCATCGCTCTCGCCTACACCTTGCCTGCAGTTGTTCTGGCCCCGCTTGCGGGCTCCGTCGCCGATCGCGCCGATCGCCGGCTGGTGATGCTGCTGTCGGATGTCGGAGCCGGAGCGGCCACGCTGCTGATGCTATGGGTACTTCTCACCGGAGACCTGCCGTTTTGGTTCATCTGCGTCGCCACCGCTATTGGATCCTCGGCCAACGCCTTTCAGACACCGGCGTGGACGGCATCGATTGCCGTCCTCGTGCCCCGTTCCCAACTGGGGAGAGCAAATGGGATGGTGCAGTTCAACGAGGGCCTGGCAGTTGTGATCGCCCCGGCCTTGGCCGGTGTACTGCTCACGACGGTCGGCCTAGCCGGTGTGCTGATCGTGGACGCAGTGACGTTCGGCATCGGAGTCCTCACCCTGGCGCTGGTACGTTTCCCGGCCTACCAACGCGACAAGTCATCGGATCGGTCGGTGCGCAGCGACTCCAGATTCGCCTGGCGCTATCTACGCGAGCGACCCGGCCTCTTCTGGCTCCTCTGGATCTACAGCGGTGTCAACTTCATGTTCTCTATGACCTTGGTGCTGATCATTCCGCTTGTTGTGTCGTTCTCCACGGAGGCCGCGGTCGGCGTGATCCTGTCGGTCTCGGGGGTCGGTGCGGTGATCGGAGCCATCATCGTGAGCGCCTATGGCGAGCCCAAGCGGTTGGTGCGCACCATCCTTGGCGGGATCTTCATCTCCGGGCTGCTGTCCGCGGTGAGCGGTGTACGAGCCTCGCTGATCGTTATTGCCGTCCCCACCGTCTTGGTGTTCCTGCTTACACCAATCATCAACGGCGCCAGTCAGGTCATCTGGCAAACCAAGGTGGCGGAGGGCTCACAGGGACGAGTGTTCTCCCTGCGCAGGATGATCGGTCAGGCCATCTCTCCCATCGCGATCCTGCTCGCCGGCCCCCTCGCCGACAACATCTTCGAACCGGCTTTGGCCGAAGATGGCAGCCTCGCCGGAACGGTGGGACAGCTCATCGGTACCGGCGGCGGACGCGGCATCGGGTTTCTCCATGTTGTTGCCGGAGTCGGCGTTGCGCTGCTGGCGGTTGCCGGTTGGATGGCGCCCCATGTCCGCAACATCGAGACCGAGCTACCGGATCTCGCCGGACGCGACTAGGGCAGCGGTCTACTCAGGCTCGCCAGAGCGCCATCGCCCCGTCGGCGACGAGCTGAACGGCCAGAGCCGCCAGGATGATTCCGAACACACGAGTGATCACGTTGACACCGGTGTGCCCCAATACATTCATCACACCCGAGGCGAGGCGAAGCGCAAGCCACGAGATGAACAGGACCAGTACAACCGAGCCGAGGAGCACCCCGAGGTAGTCGGCCCGACCATCGGCGCGGGCCACGAACACGAGAATCGTCGCAAAGGCACCGGGCCCGGCCAAGAGCGGGATGGCGAGAGGAAAGACCGTAACGTCGTCGGATTGCGCGGCCTCGTCCTGCTCTTCCTCTGTCGTCCGTTCGCGGTGCGCCAGGATCATGTCGAATGCCAGCTTGAATAGCAGCACCCCACCGGCGATGCGAAGCGCGTTGATGCTCACCCCGAGATAGTTGAGCAGCGGTCGCCCACCCATCCCGAAGAGAATGATGATCACGCCTGCCAGCAATACCGCGTTGCGAGCGATCCGGACGCGGTCCGCGTCGCTTCGGTCCGCAGTGAAGCCAAGGAACAACGGAGCCAGCCCCACGGGATCAACGATCACGAGGAACGAAAGAAACGAAGCGACGGCGAACTCGAACATGAGGCGGGGACAGTAACTGATCCGCAGGTCACCGGATCCGCCAGCAGCCAACTCCGCGGATTGGAGGCATTCGACCGGTACGATCGCGGTATGACAACTTCCCCCCCGCACATCGGGACGCTGCGCGAGAAGCCGCTCCATGCGTCGCTGAAGCAATGGTGTGCAAGGGAAGGGGACCGCTTCGAGGTCAGGGTGGACCGCTACGTGATCGATGTCGTCCGCGACGATCTGCTCATCGAGATCCAGACCCGCGGGTTCGCCTCGATGAAGAAGAAACTCAATCGGCTGCTCGAGCTTGGCCATCGAGTGCGCATCGTCCATCCCATCCCCATCACGAAGACCATTGTCCGGCTCGACGCCGACGGCGAAGTCCTGGGTAAGCGCAAGTCACCAAAGAAGGGCACCGCCCTGGACATCTTCTCTGAGTTGGTGAGCTTCCCCGATTTGTTGGCGCATCCGGGTCTCGAGATTCGTCTTGCGCTCACCGTTGAGGACGAGTTCCGAATGCACGAGGAGAAGAAGGCCTGGCGACGTAAGGGGTGGGTCGTTCAGGAGCGACGACTCATCGAGGTCGACGATGTCGTCAGGATCGACACCCCGGGCGACCTCGTCGGGCTGCTGCCGGACGGTCTGCCCGAGAATTTCACCACGGCCGATATTGCCGCCGCCGGCGGATGCCCGCGGCGGGTCGCCCAGCAGATGGCTTATTGCTTGCGTCGCATGGGAGCTATCGAGATTGCGGGTAAGCAAGGCAACGCGATCGAGTACCGGGTTGTTTAGCCCGAGCCAGTCTCCCCGGCCTGCAGGCGGGGGGCCACACAAAACCTAAACCGCGCACTCCGCTCAGAAACCCCCTACCCCCGGCTACGCCGGCGGTACCTTCCCCCTGCAAGCAGGGGGACTGACAAGAGTCACTTGATCAGGGGGTCCGGGGTGATGCGGACGATCCGTTCGATTGCGTCGTAGACCCGTTCGGTCAGGCCCTTCTCCTCGGGCTCGAGCAGGTTGGCCATGACCTTTAGCGCCCACTCCATCAACGGCCGGGATCGCATCCCGATGTGGGTGAGCCGCCGGATGACGGCGGGGTAACCGATCACGATCGCAAATCGTCTGGCGACTCGCTGATAGTCGGCGTAGATATCGTCGAGGCTTTGCGAATAACCCTGGAGCACCGCCGGGTTGCCAGTCGCGATCGCATCTGCGACATATCCCGAGGCGAGACGAGCAGTCTCGTATGCGTAGTCGATGCCTTCACCGTTGAACGGATTCACGGCACCGATCGAATCGCCGACCGCGACCCAGTTGCGGCCGAAGCGCGGGCCAACCGATAGGGCCATGGGAAGCTTGCCCCCGATTGGCTCCCTGACCAGCGAGGCATCGGTAATACCCCAGTGGTCGGGCAACTGCTCGACATAGGCCTCGATGAGGCGCGATGTGTTGAAGTCCTTCCAACCCTTGAAGGATGAGATAGCGCCGGCTCCGATGTTGATCTCGCCGTCGCCGAGAGGGAAAACCCAGCCATATCCAGGCATGGCCCGGCCTTCGCGATCCCGGATATCAAGCTGGCTCTCCAGGTAGGGGTCTTGTGAGTTCTCGCTCTTCCAGTAGCCACGGACCGCCAGGCCGTATGGATAGTCCTTGCGCCGCTGCATCCCCAGCTTGCGACCAAACCGGGAAAGCGATCCATCGGCGATCACCACCATCCTTGGAGTGACCTTCTCCTGATCTCCGTTGTGCTTCAGAATTACCTCGTCGAGGCTCCCAGCAGTGACAACCGGGACCGCCTCGGTACCAGTCGCAACCACGGCACCCTGCTTTTCGGCGAGAGCCGCCACCTGCATATCGAGGTCACTGCGACGGACGACCGCACCCCAGTTCGGATAGATGGAGTGCTCGGGCCAGGGCATCTCGAGGCGGGTTTCCCCCGCATAGGCCCGGAGGCCGATGATTTTGTGGTGACCCTCGAAGTCGAATCCCATGTCGACGAGTTGCCTTATGGCCCGCGGGGTGAGCCCATCGCCGCAGGCTTTTTCCCGCGGGTACTCCTTCTTCTCCGCGATCAGCACAGAAAGGCCGCGCTGTGCGAGCCAATATCCGGCTGCGGCCCCACCGGGCCCGCCGCCAACAACCAGTACATCAGGATTCATCATGGGTGTTCGAGGCTAGCGGTCGCCCTGGACCTACTGGACGAAGACCATCGCCAGCAGTTCTGCCACCATCGCCGGCTTGTCCTCGCCCTCGATCTCCATCGTGACTGCCTGCTTGATGAGCCACTGTCCTGGACGCTTCTCGTCTGCAGCCGCCATTATGTTGCGGGCCCGGACCCGCGATCCCACCTTCACCGGCTGCAGGAATCGCACCTTGTCGGTGCCGTAGTTCATGGCGAACAACGCCCCCTCGACGTTGGGCGAGATGTCCTCAAGGAAATGGGGCAACAGCGAGAGCGTCAGGAACCCGTGGGCGATCGTCCCGCCAAAGGGCGTAGCCGCCGCAGCAGCAGGATCAACGTGGATGAACTGATGATCAAGCGTCGCATCGGCAAACGAATTGACCCGGTCCTGGTCGATCTCAAACCAGTCGGTGACCCCGAGTTCGGTGCCGACAAGTGACGGCAACTCAGCAGCGGGTATTGCACCAGGCATGACGTTCCTTTCTGCTTCTTTGCGGACCTGGGTACCGCCGCAATGCGCACGAGCATCCGCAGGAACCGGGTGGTTAGCCCTCGGCAGTGACCTCAGCGCCTTCAACCAGGCCACAGGAGGTTTCGGCGACGACGATGTCCTCGCCGCCAAATGCGACCCGCTCGTATAGAGCCACCGCAGCTATCTCCTGCTCGCTGAGCGAGGCCTGATAGCCGGGCATCACCCCGGAGCCACCTGCCGGTTTCGCTGTGTCGCCGTAGGTTGCGTCGGGCCAATCGGTGGAACCGATGGCGACCCACTCGACATGGTCGCTACAAGCAGAGAAGGTCTGCAGGACCGCTCCACCGGTGAAGGCCGGGCCGACCCCGCCACCACCACCGGCGCCATGGCAAGCAACGCAGTTGGCCTCGTAGATTGCCTCACCGAGGCTGAAGAACGGGCTGGCACCACCGTCGCATGCCTCAGCCTCACCATTGAGAGCGTTGATGGCGAGCTGTCCGGAGGTGCCGCAGTTGGGGCCGTTAGGGGCAAGACCGGCATACAGAAGAGCGATCATCGGAATAACGATGAAGGCGGCAGCGAGCCAGCGGGGGAAGCCGGCAAAGACGGGCTGCGCCTCTTCCTCGGGTTCCTCAGCAACCGGTTCATCGTCGGCGGCGGTTTCGGTGGCAGCGGGAGCAGCGGCGGGAACCGGAGCGGCAGCCCCGGCCGGCTCGGCAGCCGGGGCTTCGCTTGCTGCTCCCTCTGGGCTCAGTCCCATCTCCACGAGAACTTCATCGAGGGGTCGACCCTCTCGCTTCGCCTTGGCGGCTGCCGATCGGCGCAGCAAAGCCTCGGGCAACTTGGCGGCACCGGAGTCCGCCGCCGGAGCAGCTGGGGCAGCTGGAGCCGCCGGCGCAGCTGGCGCAGCGGAGGCGGCAGCCGGGGCGGGAGTCTCTCCCCCGGTCCAGCCGGCGACAAGCGCCTCGACCGTAACACCTTGCTTGTCGGCGCGGGCTCGGGCGGCCCTCTCCAACAGATCGACGGGTACTCCGGTTTCTTCTGCGATCTGGTTCAGTTGATCTTGCATTACTTCAACCCGTTCACGTATGCGACCAGAGCTTCGAGGTCGGCTGTCGAGAGGTAGTCATACGACGGCATCGTCGACCACGGTCTCTCAGCTCGAGGATTCTGCAGATGAGCAACGGTTGTGCCGCCTCTGGACCCAACATGCATGAGGTCGGGGCCCATCCGGGCGACGCCGAACAAGACCGGCTCCTCATGTGCATAGTCGCCGGGCGCAGACACCGCACCGAGCCCTAGGTCGGTGACGATGGGTCGCACCGACTGGGTGTGACAGTAAGCGCAGCCTTCGCTGATGTAGATGTCGCGGCCGATGGCGGCGTCGCTGTTGTCCGCATAGATACGGGACTCGTCGGCCAGGATGGTCGGCGTTGCCGCATCACTCTCGAGCGCCGGCAGGAAGACGACGAGGAAGAACGCGCCGATACCTGCGAGAAGAGCGATCGAACCGACACTGCGCCAGGTTGGAACTTCGTCGTCGGCAAGGGCGAGTTCCTCGTTCACCTCCTGGCCGCCTTCATCGAGGTCGGGGTCGGCGGCGAGGACAGCATCGCGATCCTCCGTAAGGAACCAGGCCGTGGTGGCATAGGAGAAGAGAAGCGTCTGCGCGACGGCGAAGATCATCAGCCCAACCATGCGGATGATGGCGAACCCGTAGTTCCACATGGCGTCGGCGGTCCCCTCGAAGCCATTGCCGACCGCAACCGTCCCACCGGCATCGCCGCCGGCCCAGGTGAATCCGGCGACGAGGCCACCGACGAGCATGGCGAAGCCTGCCACCACCAAACCGAGAACGGTCAGCCAGCCGTGCCACTGTTGGACACGCACCGCATCCCGGGTGACCATCGGAGGCGCGACGTGGAAGACGTAAGCGAACAGCCAGGCACTGAACGCACCCAAAATGGCAATCACCTCTACTCCGTAGACCCAGTCGGTAAAACCGACCAGACCGCCGGAGGCGCGAAGCGCCTCGATCAGATTCAGCACCGGAAGTGCGGCGAAAAGCCCGAGCCCGAGATAGAGGAGGTTCAACGAGTAGCGATCCTTCTCGGCAACATCGCCGCGCCGCCCCCGCAGGAAAGTCATGACGTCAACGACAATCGTGGCCACAGGCAGCAGAAGCGCAATCGAGAACATCACGCCGATGGTCTCGAGCCAATCCGGGATTGCGGTGTAGGTCAGGCCGGCGGAACCGGTGAACACCCAGGCGATCCCGAGACCCCAGAAGCCAACCACCGACATGCGTGTCGCCTTGAACCGGCTGAGGCCAACGAGTCGCGGCGCCAGGAAGTAGACGACGCCCGCCCCGGCTGTTGCTCCCCAAAGACCGATGATCCCTGCCTTGTAGAACCCGGCCAGGATGGCAGTGTTCATCCCGTGCAGCACCGGAGGCTGCGACCAGAAGATGGTTGCCAATGCGGAAAGCATGTTGAGGTTGCCGATGAAGTGGAGACCGACGAGCCACAACACCGAGGCGAGAATGAACCACTCAGCCGGGCTGCGATCCCGCGAATTGCGGCGGGCCACAGTACGAGCGACTGAATGTGCCATCGCCATCATCCCCAGGAGGACGATGAGGTCGGCTACCGGCGGTGCTTCGAGATAGCGAAGGCCTTCGCTCTGCCCGGCGAGGATGGCGATACCGCCGGCCGCGTACCCGACCGACATCAGAATGAACCCGGCCCGAGCCACGATCGGATCTGTCAGGGTCACGCCCACCAGACGTGGCACGGCGTAATACATCGCCCCGATCAGACCCAGTGTCAGCCACCCGTACAGAATGAAGTGGATCGCCGCCGGCCGAAGCCTGCCGTACGACAGAACGCCGGATCCGCTGAGCAAGTCAGGCGAAACGTATTGCAGGCTGGCGATCGCCAGGATCAACACACCCACGATCAAGAAGCCGAGCGAGGCCGCTAGATGATGGCGGGCAACACTCTGTGACGAAGCAGCCGGCGCCGTCGCCTCCGCTTCTCTTTCCTGCGAAACCTCGGCAGTCACCCTTGCCTAGTCCCTTCCTCGCTTGAAGACTCCGTAATCCTGATGTGGATTCCGGCAGAATAGCCCCGCCACATTCAGATCCGCGAATCATTTGCAGAGCCCGAGCCGAAGACTCAGGCAAGGCATTTGACCGAACGAACGGCACTGTAATCCACTGCACCGCAGGATGCAGAGATCGAGAAATCGCCTCCCCGCCACGATATTCAGCGATGCGCAGACGATGGCACTATGGTTGCCAGCGCGGACGGTGACTACGCACCCGCAAGGGTGGCCCGACGGGCTTAGAATGTCGCCGTCGCAGGGAGAATCGGAGTCGGATCATCGATGGCTGAGCAGAGAGACAAGAACTTCGTTCGAGGCATCATTGCCCTTGCCTTTGGGCTTGTCATCGCCCTGGTCGGTTCGCTCTGGGCCCACTTCACCGGCCTTCCGGAACTCGATGACGTTGGCCGGGAGCTCTATCCAGCTTTCCCCCGCGGTTGGCTGGCCGTGATGGTCGGGCAAATCGTCTCACTCGGTGGCGTTTTGATCGCCATGGCGGGTATCACCCTGGCATTCCTGTACGAGAAGAAGATGACCTGGGCACGGTCGGCAATCGGAGCGTTCCTCTTCACCGGCTTGATGATCATCCTGTTCGGCATCATCCCCAATGAGTGGCTCACTTATACCCAGGCTGAGTGGGAATGGACTGACCAGAAGCTCTGGATCCAGATCCCGACCTCTTTGCTCGGCGGTAATGAAGTCAACATCTCTGCTGCAGCTATCAAGGACATCGTCGCCGGCACCTACGTCCTGGTCGCAACGGGCGGCGTTGCGGCAGCGATGATCGCCTATCAGAAGCGGGACGAGATCCGCGCCAACCTCGAGAAGCGGCGGGCTGCAAAGGACAACACCAGCGTCTACGGCCGTCCTCTCCAGAAGGTCGAGCGGTAGATGGCAAGCGAAGCCTGGACCGAACTGGTCGACTCCCGCGAGGACTACCAACTGGCCGTCGTCGACGAGTCCTACCTCAAGTCGGCGGTCAAGCCGAAGCAGTTTCTTCACATCAATCAGGCTGAATGCATCCTTTGCGAAGGTTGTGTCGACATCTGCCCGTGGAAGTGCATCCACTACCTGTCGATCGATGCGATCACCGAGGCTGCCAATGTTGATAATCCCGGCGAGAACCCGGAGAATGCCGGCTTCTTCATGGTGGATGAGGATTCATGCACCCGCTGCGCACTGTGCATCGATAGGTGCCCAACGGGAGTCATCACCCTCGGTAAGTTCGCCGGATCGGTTGCAGACCAGACGGCCGACTTCTCCTCCAAGCCGTGGGAGTACGACACTGGGGAGCGGGATTGGAAGAACGGCTACATGTACGGAATCCGCTGGTAGCAGCGGCCTAGGAACGAGAGACTGAGGGAGAACAGGTGGCAAACGGAAACGGAAGGGTTGGGCTGAGAGAGCGCCTCTCCCAAGCCGGTGATCACATACGCACCAGCCAGGTGTGGTCGAGCATCTTCCGTCCAGGATCACCGTTCCGGCACGGCTACACCGACTCGCCGCGGAACCGCTCATACGTGATCATGAACAACGTGCTCTATCACCTCCACCCGGTGAAGGTGAAGCGTCACGCGGTACGGCTTTCCTACACACTGTGTCTAGGCGGTTTGAGCTTCTTCCTGTTCATCCTTTTGACCATCACGGGCATCTTCTTGATGTTCTACTACCGGCCAACATCACCGCAGGCTTATCTGGATATCCAGGCGCTCTCAACCGATGTTGCCTTCGGCCAGTTGGTGCGGAACATGCACCGATGGGGCGCCCACCTCATGGTGCTCACCGTGTTCCTGCACATGGCCCGCGTCTTCTACCACGGTGCCTACAAGCCGCCCCGCGAGTTCAACTGGGTGGTCGGCATCGTCCTGCTGGTATTGACCCTGCTGTTGTCATTCACCGGCTATCTCCTCCCCTGGGATCAGCTGGCGCTGTGGGCTGTAACCGTCGGAAGCAACATGGGTGCGTATGCGCCGGTGATCGGAGATCAAGTGTCATTCGCCTTAATCGGCGGGGTGCAGATCACCCCTGATACGCTGCTGCGCTGGTACGTGCTGCACGTGTTGTTCCTGCCATTCATCATCGTCGTCTTCATGGCCGTCCACTTCTGGCGAGTCCGCAAGGACGGCGGAATCTCGGGGCCGCTCTAATGGCGGGCCTACCCGAGCACCTGCTCCGCCGCTCCGCCGAGGCGAAGGCCAAGGCCACCGGCCGCGACGTCGAGGAGATCCTCGCCGAGATGAAAGGCGAGGCGCCCGCGGCCCCGGCCCCTGCCCCGGCTGCTCCCGAGACCCCGGCACCGGCGGCTGCGCCTGCGGCCGCACCGGCCCCTTCTGGCGCCAGAGACCTCGACGCCGAGGCGGCCTCCACCGGCGTCCCCGTGGCACTGTTACAACGGGCGATGGAAGCCAGGGCCCGCAAAGAAGGCCGTGAGCTTGTTACCGCAGCGGCACCAGCCGCGGCGTCGGCAGCGACCGCAACTCCCGCGGCAAGCGCCGCCCCGGCTGCTGCTCCAACGGCGGCTCCAGCGATTCCTGAGGGTGTCACCACCCAGCGGCTGCTCACCGTCGTCAAGGCCGGCGCCATTCAACAGGTCAAGAGCTCGCCGACCGACAAGGTCAACGTGTGGCCTCACCTGCTCGCAATCGAGTTTGTGGCTCTGATGGTGGTCCTCGGTGGGCTGATCATCTTCTCCGTTTTTGTGGACGCCCCGTTGCTCGAGTTCGCCAATTTCAACGAACAGCCGAACCCGTCGAAGGCACCGTGGTACTTCCTCGGTCTCCAGGAGTTGCTCTCCTACTTCGATCCTCAGGTCGCCGGGGTGATCATCCCGACGTTTGGCCTGGTCGGCCTCGCGATGATTCCCTACGTCGACAAGAACCCAGCGGTGAAGCCGTCGGACCGGAAGCTCGCCATCATGATCTTCAGCTTCTTCATCTTCGCCGCAGCAGTACTGACCACATACGGTTCCTTCTTCCGGGGCCCGGGATTCAACTTCTCGTTCCCATGGGTTGACGGGATCTTCTTCGACTTCTGATGCAAAAGGACCAGGCCAGCTAATGGATGCAACAACAATCCTGATCACCGCCCTCATCGCAGTTGGCGTTGTGGTCGTTGCCGGGGTATTTGCGGTCGCATGGCGACGCGGACCCGCTGCGGAACCGATTGTCGGAGAACTCGACAAAGAAGCTCTCAAGCGCGACGTCTCAACGAAAGCCGTCACTGAGGAGCCTGTGACGGTACCGGCAGAAGACGCTCCTCACGAGCCGATCACGATCACGGACGAGCGACTTCCCGTGTCTGCCGAGGATTTCGGGGTGACTCGCCGCAAGTTCTTGAACCGTGCCGTGCTCGGCCTCTTCGGCGGCGGGTTCGTCGGATCGATGGGCATCAGCATGCTGGCGTTCTTTTGGCCGAAACTGAAGGGTGGGTTCGGTACCAAGATCAATGCCGGCCCTCTCGCCGATCTCCGCGCCAAGGTGATTCCTGGCGACGGAACAATCACGCCCCTTTTCTTCCCCGAGGCACAGGCATGGCTGGTACCGATGGAGGATTCACTCATTCCCGGCAGCTCTTTTGAAGGTCTACCCGTTGTCGCCGGGGGCGGAGGTGGAGAAACCGGGCTCATGGCGCTGTGGCAGAAGTGCGTGCACCTGGGATGTCGTGTGCCTGAATGTGCCTCGTCGCAAGGGTTCGAATGCCCCTGTCACGGCTCCAAGTACAACAACCACGGCGAATACGAAGGTGGTCCGGCGCCTCGCAATCTCGATCGCTTTGCCGTCGAAGTCGACTCTGCGGGCAACCTCGTCATCGATACCGGAACCGTCCTCGAGACCCCTCGAGCAAGTGTCAAAACTATCGCCTATCCCCAGGGACCGTCCTGCCTGTGAGCACCTACCTTGCACCCATAATCGCCACCGCCGAGAGCGAGCCGGTCGGTCCAAGCAACGTTGGCCTGGGATCGGTTGTACTCACAATCGCAGTCGCCGTCTTCCTCATCTGGTTTGGTTATGTCGCCCTCAACAGCAGGCGCCGCACCCGTGCCGAGGAGCGCCCCGCACCCAATCAAGAGTTCTTCATGGACAATGCGGGTCTCGAGAACGACCGTCTCACCCGGGTCCTGACGGCGTCAGTTGTTGCTGCCGGTGTCCTGGCAATCGTTATGCCGATCTACTTCGTCAATGAAACGAGCCGGCAGGAGGCTGCAGCCGAGGAGATCCACGAGGAGTACCTGCACTTCGGCGAGGAGTGGTGGGTGAAGTTCGAGTGCACCGCCTGCCACGGTCCGGATGGCGGCGGCGGTGGTGCTGAGATCGTCGAATCGCGTTCCGGGCTCAGCGCCAATTGGTCGGCGCCGTCTATCAACGATGTGTTCTTCCGCTACGACGAGGACGAGGTCAGACACTGGATTACCAATGGTCGCGCCGGGTCGCCGATGCCGGCCAGCGGTCTCGATGGCGGCGGCGCTATGACCGTGCAGGAGATCGACCAGGTCGTCGATTACCTCTACAGCCTCCAGATTCCACAGATGGACGCCTTCGCCAAAGCGGACGACGCCGTGTCGACCGCAGTGGACAGAATCCGCACCGCCGAGACCGCAATCGAAGCTCGTATCCTCGTTGAAGAGACCCGGCTCAAGGACATTCTCGACGGTCCCCTGCAGTTCAGCCGGATCGAACAGATCCCAACCCTCGTCGATGACATTCTTGGCGGAGCCGGCACCTGCACCGTCGAGTCGGCGGCCCTCGTCGGCATGCCCTGCACCGACGAAGGAGCCGACGCCGACCGAGATGGGCTGACCGACGAAGCGGAGCCCATCCTCGAGGGCCTGGCTCAGCTCGCGTTCCGTGCAGTCAGCAGTCGGAGCGTCGACACCGTCACCGGTGAGGTGACGGTTCAAACCGACCCGCTGTTTGACCTCAGCTTCTCGGCTACCTCGCCCTATTCGATGACTGACTCGGCGGGCAGCTCGGTCGCCGACCTCGATTCGGCAGAGGCATTCATCTCCCATCTCGATGCAAAGCACCTGGAGCTCTCGCTGCTCGCCGACCGCACCGACACGTTTGCCCAACCGGTCATCGATGGGATCGCCTTCCTCGAGGCCGCACTCGAGCGCAGGGCCTGGGAGGTTGACTTCGGTGCCGTTGCGGAGGCGACCGGTCTCAGCGAGAGCGATGCCACTCGGGCCGTCGGGCTGTTCAACGCCTACTGCGCTCGTTGCCACACCGCGGGTTACAGCGCCGGCGTCGAGTTCGAACAGGAGCCGGGTTCCGGTGCCTGGGCTCCTGCTCTCACCCAGGGACGCACCGTCGTGCAATTCCCCGACGCACAGGACCACATCGACTTCATCATCGAGGGCGCCAACGCCTCCGAAGAGTACGGAGTCAACGGAATCAGCGGAGTCGGCGGTATGCCCGGCTTTGGCACGGTGCTGTCGCTCGAAGACATCGAATTGATCGTCAAGTATGAGAGGTCAATGTGAGTTTCCGCAGCATGACGACGACTCTCATCAGGGATGAGCGGGGAATGAGTGGCCTGGAGCGTTTCGGCCTCTTTGCCGCAGTGCTGTCGATCCTCATCTTCATCCCAGTTGTGCGTGGACTGTTCGGCGACGCGTTCGATGCCACGCTGGGACAGGTCGATGATGAGGGCGCTCTCACCGGTTTAGCGATCGCGCTGCGCGGCATCCTCATCACGATCGTGTCGATCGTCGCCTTCATCGGATCCGGCTATCTACTGCTCTACACCAACCTCGGAGCCCGCCTCGGCTTCCTCGTCACCGGTGCCGCAACGTTTGGCTGGATGGTCATCGGGTCACTGCTATTCATCGTCTATGCCCCGCGTGGTCTGCGACCCACCAACCTGGAAGGCCTCAACTCGTTCCAGATCCGCATCCCGGCAATCTCGCTGACCCTGGCATCGCTCGTCCTATTCCTCATGTTCATCGTGGCGCTAGACCGCTACGACAAGGAGCAAGGCGAGGTCTAGGACGCTGTGCGTCCCAGCCGCAGGCAATAAGCCGACTGCCCCGAAGCACTACTCCGGCGTGGCGCCCCGGTCAGCCGCATCCGATGTTCCGGACGATGACGATTCTTCAACAGTGTCCGCTCCTGCGGCATCGCCGTCCGCCGGTCCGGTAAACCAATCATCCTCATCCGGGTCATATAGAACCAACTCACGCCGGTTCACCGGCGTCCACGTACCGCTGATCGTCAGCGCCAGCCCAGCCCCGAGGAGCACGAGTCCACCCGGTGGCTTGTGGGCGTTGAGATCAAGCAACACCTCAAAGACCGCATCCGGGAACATGTCGTACAAGATGAGCCACGTACTCGACGAGTTGCTGATCCACGCCTCGGTGAACCAGAACGCCCCGGTCAGGAGTACAAAACCTCCGACGACCGCTCTCAGCGGATATCGCGCCAGCGGGCGGGTCACGAGGAGCACGCCCACTCCGAGAAGGAAAGCCGTCAGGATCAGGGCCTTCTGCGCTCGAACTCCCTCGGAGTCAGTCAAGACGCGGAGTGCGGCGATCGCCATCAGCATCGAAATGACCCCGAACGTGCGCAGGGCGCGGCGGGCCCACACCGATCGCCGCGAACCCGCTTGGCCTGTTCTGCGTGGGTGGCTCCCCGCGGCCTGCGGGTCCGAACCCTGGCTCAAACCATCGTCGGCACCGGCCGCATCAGACATCTCGCAACAATACTGCAGGCCATTCCCGCCGGAGGGGTCTTGCCCCCCCGGAGGGGGAGACTGATCACTCGGATTGCGAACCCGGAGATGCCCCCTACCCCCGGCCTATGGCCGGCGGTACTTTCCCCCTGCAAGCAGGGACCGACTACCTCCGCTTGCTGAGCAGCGCGGTAACAGCAGGAGGGCGGTTACTAGCTCTTCACTTTGGCGATGATCGGCGCCAACAGCTCTTCCAACGACGGGCCGTTCTTGACCTCGAGCTCGTAGTAGATCCGAGTGCGCGGGATGTCGCCAAGATCGATGACGCTGGCGAGATCCATCGGGGTGCCGATGACGATGCCGTCCGGATTGACGGCTCTGATCGTGGCCTCGAGCTCCTTGCGCTGGCGGTCGCTGTATCCCATGGCCGGGAGGACGGCACCGATGTGCGGGTACTTCTCGTACACATCGACCAGCGACCCGACGGCATGGGGACGGGGGTCGATCAGCTCGGCGGCGCCGTGCTGCCGAGCGGCGACGACGCCGGCACCGAATGGCATCTCGCCGTGGGTGATGGTCGGTCCATCGTCGAGGACCAAGACTCGCTTGCCGGTAATGACGTCAGGATCATCCACCTTGATTGGTGAAGCGGCCTCAATCACGGTTGCCCGCGGCGCCAGGGCAGCCACGTTCTTCCGTATCTCGTCCAGACCCTCCTCGGGTGCAGTATCGATCTTGTTGATAACGACGACGTCGGCCATTCGCACATTGGCCTCCCCCGGCCAGTAGCGCAGCTCGTGCCCGGCGCGGAACGGATCGACAACGCAGAACCCGAGATCGACGTGATAGAAGGAAAGGTCGTTGTTGCCACCGTCCCAGATGATGACGTCCGCTTCGTCCTCGGCAGCGGCGAGGATCTCGCCGTAGTCGACTCCGGCATAGATGACGGCACCCTGACGGATATACGGCTCGTACTCTTCCCGCTCCTCAATGGTCACATCGGCTGCCTCGAGATCGGCATATGAGCCCAGCCGCTGCACACGCTGGGCGTTGAGGTCGCCGTACGGCATGGGGTGGCGGATGGCGGCGACCCGAACCCCCGCGTCGGCGAGGATCTGGCGAATCTGCCGGCTGGTCTGGCTCTTTCCGGTTCCCGTCCGGGTGGCGGTGATCGACACGACAGGCTTGTTCGACTTCAGGAGTGCCTTCGCCCCGGGAACCCCAAACGATGCACCAGCCGCAACGGCACGCGACGCCAGGTGCATGACGTGCTCGTGGGTGACGTCGGAATAGGAGAAGAGGACGTGATCGACTTTGAGGTCGGCAATGAGCTGTTCGAGGTCGTCTTCCTCGAAAATCGGGATGCCTTCTGGATAGAGACCGCCGGCAAGCTCGGGTGGATAGCGACGACCGGCGATATCGGGAATCTGGGTTGCAGTAAACCCGACCACGGTGAACTCGGCGTTGTCGCGGTACAGCGTGTTGAAGTTGTGGAAGTCGCGGCCAGCCGCGCCGAGGATGAGAACCCGGGTGGTCATCTGATCTCCTGTCGTCTATTCATTTATGCAGTATCGCAGGTTGTCGGTGGCCCAGAAAGGGCCGGATGGCCTCTGTCTGGGAGAACGGGCCGCCCGCTGCTCTCTCTCCCAGCGGAATGACACATGCGAAGGGTCGAATGGCCCTACATGCCCAGATCCTTCCCGCCGATGATCTAGATAGCCGCATTGCCCAGTTGGGGGAAGCCGATTTGAAATTCGAGAGGCCGGGGGCCGGGGATCTCTTTCGACCCGGGTATCTGGTGTCGGCCATCGCCGGCGGCCTGATCGTGCTGGCCGCTTTCGGACTTGGCCGCCTCACGGCCGACAGTTCCACTACGGATCCCGCAACCACCGTCGGCGCCGCTCCGACAACAATCGCCGCAACCACCACAACCACAACGATTTCCACGACGTCGACTACGTCGCCGCCTCCTCCCTCCACTACCACCGCGGCCCCTCTGGACCCGATCGTCGCGGTGACGCAAAAGGCGGCCGCCTCTGTGGTCCAGATCGAGACTCGCATTGGACAGGGCAGCGGGATCGTCTACGACGCCGATGGTCACATCCTCACGGCAGCCCACGTCGTGGATAGCGAGGATCTCGTGACGGTCCGCCTCAGCGACGGGCGCGAACTGAAAGGCGAGGTGATTGGCCGCCACGACCCAACCGACATCGCCGTGATCTCCGTCGACTCCGGTGCGGCTCTCCAACGCGCCGATCTCGCTCTCGACGCCGATCTACAGATCGGGCAGACCGCGATTGCCCTCGGGAGCCCATTTGGCTTCGATCAGACAGTCACCGCGGGAATAGTCTCATCCATCGATCGGATCATCGATGGCATTGCGATGGTGCAGACCGACGCCGCAATCAACCCGGGCAATTCGGGTGGCCCTCTGCTCAATACGTCCGGACAGGTCATCGGTGTCAACGACATCATCTTCTCCGTCACCGGCACCAACGAGGGTGTCGGCTTTGCCATAAGCATCGACGTCGCCAGCGTCGTCGCCGATCAGATCATCGCCGGAACCGAGGTTCAGCTTGCGTTCCTCGGCGTCACGGTGAGCGATGCGACCGACGAGATCCCGGGTGCGGTTGTTGATCGCGTTATCGGGCGCTCCCCCGCCGCCCAAGCCGGGCTCGAGCGTGGCGACGTGATCATCGCGATCGACGATATCGACGTGAATCGGGCCGACATGGTTCTCTCCCGAGTCACTAGGAAGCACCCCGGAGATGCGATGGAGATTGTGTTCGTACGCGATGGCGAGACCATGACAGCGACCGCCACGTTGGGAACCACCGATAGCTAGCCGTCGAGAGAGGTATGCCTTGTGACAATCCAGCGCCGTTTCGTAGTTCTGGCGACCTTGCTCGCCGCTGCCGTTGTAATCGCCGGATGTACGGCTGGTTCCAGTAATTCAACACAGGCGCCCGATACAACCGCGGCGGCAACGACGACAACAACGACCACCAGCACGACAACGACCACCACGCTCCCTCCCGGCCTGCAGCCACAGGCCCTCGAGTTCAACCTCGAGCCCGGTGCGCTCTGGAACCACGCAACCAGTATTCACATGGTTGTCGACATGGACATCGTCGACCTCGAGGCAGAGGGGGTGACCGTCGCAGACCTCGGCGACGAAGCGCAGACCGTGATGACCACAGACATGTCCGGAACTCAACGAACGTTGATCCTCGAGATGGCTGACGGCGACTACGAAGTCATCACGAGCGACAGGTACGACGAAGGCTCGGTCACCGTAGCAACCGGCTCTGTCGAGACTAAGGAAACCATGGCCAGCGAAGACCTGGCCGCGATCACGGGCGCTTCCTCACCGCTGACGGTCGACGGTTTGGGCCGGCCGGTCACGGCGATTTCCGGTGCCCCCGGTGCCTACCGGATCGAAGACAACATCCACGCAATCCTGTCGCAGCTTGGTCCGGTGCTGGACGAAGAGCCCGTTGACGTCGGCGACTCGTGGTCGTTCACCGGGACGGATGCGCTTCTGGGCGAGGCACAGGGTGAAGCGACGATCTCAGACGAAATCGAATACGGGGATGACGACTGGGCATTCGTGATCGAGTTCGAGGCCTCCCACCCCGACCTGCCCATCACAATGGATTTCGCCGATCTTGACTCGATCGGTGCCCTCGGGGATCAGACGATGCTCGTGGCCCTGACCGGGATGATTCCGCCCGGAGGCGAAGTCAATCTCGACTACAACTCCTCGGTCACCTCAGGCACGGTGACGCTTGCCCCCTCGCTCGGCATCCCGATCGACATGACGGTCGATTTCGATCAGGAACTCACGATCGAGATGTCCGATCCTGAGTTCTCGATGACGATCGACGTCAGACTGTCCGGCACTCTCACTAAGACATTTGAGGATGCCGCGGCGGCAACCAGCTTCGAGATTGCTTCCGTCCTGAGCCAGTTCGAGGCTGATCCGTTCTCGCTGGCCGATGCCGCGCTCGCCCCTCTGTTTGGGTATTTCATCGATGACCCCGACTGGGGAGTCTTCGACAGTGTCATGGAGGTGCTCGAAACGACACCAACGTACGTCGCCGCGGGCATGAGTGCTATCGGCTTCAGTGAGAACCTCGAGACCTGGGTCGATGTGTTTGCACTCACCAATGCGGGCGGTCTCCGCGGCTACCCGGAACTCGCCAACGAACTGATCTGGTTTTGGACGGAGAAGAACGGCCGCGAGGTGACCGTCGCCGGCACCACCGCATATCGAGCAACGGTGAACGGAACTGAGTGGTTGGTGTGGAATAGCGACACCCACACCTTCGTGATCATCGGACCGAGGTCGGCTTCTGCATCGGCTCTCGAAGTACTGATCGAGGCGCAGTCGCCGTACCTGTGGCAGCAGGGCGATTGCCTGGAGTTCCGGGACTACGAAGATGATGTGCCGTTCTCACCTTTCGGCACATTGGGGCTCCGTCACTGCAGCCACGGCCACGAGTTCGAGGTTCTCTACAGCGAGATCCTCCCCGATGGCCCTAACGAGCCTTTCCCCGATGACATCGGTGAAAGAGCCTCCCGAGCATGCGGGGAGCGATTCCACGACTACGTCGGAGTATTCCCCCTCGAGTCCAACATCGGCCTTGTCCAATACCGGCCCGATGAGAACGAGTGGAATCGGGGAGCCCGATACGTCGCCTGCGTGATCTACCTCGAAGACGGTGACGGGCCACAGACCTTGGAGACCCGATTCGACGTCAGCGCTGCCGACACATCGGTGACGTTCGCCGTCGGTGACTGTCTGGCGAATACAGTCCCCGTGCCTTGTTCGGAGCCTCACGACGCCGAGGTGACCGCGGTGAACCAGTACGACGCACCTCTCGATGCCGAATACCCCGACTTTGCCGAAGTATGGGAGGATATGGATGAGGTCTGCTCGACTGCGCTGGATGACTACGGCGTGACCGAAGGTGAGTACGAGATCGAATCGGGAGCCCTCAGCGACATGTCGCTCGGCTGGGATGCCGGGATCCGACGCTATCTCTGCGTAGCCGGAGCGACCGCTGACGATGGCTGGCCCATCGATGTTGTCGGCTCACTTCTCGACGAGTGGGAGATGGCCCCCAACCAATTCGACGCGTGACCTCAGACGGTTAGGCCTGGATCAAGTGGTAGGCGAGGATCTGGAGCTCGGTCGAGAGATCGACCCGGCGAACCTTGATCTCATCGCATACCTTGAGGACCGCCGGTGCGAAGTTGAGGATCGAACGGATCCCCGAGGCGACAAAACGATCGGCAACCGACTGGGCGGCTTCGGCCGGCGTGGCAATGATCCCAATGGTGGCTTCCGTTGCCATGGCCACGGTCTCCAGGTTCCGCAGCGACTCGACGGTGATGCCGTTGATCTTGGTTCCGATCTTTTCCGGATCCGTGTCAAACATGGCAACGACCTCGAACCCCGCATCGGCAAACCCGGGGTAAACGGTCAACGCCCTGCCCAGATTGCCTGCTCCTGCGATGGCCACCCGGAACTGCCGGGTCAGCCCAAGCTCACGTCTCAGCAGCTCACGCAGAGCGGCTGTCTTGTAACCGACTCCGCGAACTCCCGGCGGGTTCAGATACGACAGATCCTTGCGAACCTGGGCTGAATTGACCCCGGCGCTGAGTGCCAGGTCATCGGAGGAGCATGTTGTCTCGCCGGGCTCCATCTCGCTCAAGCAACGGAGATAGAGCGGCAAGCGGGCAATAGTGGCAGCAGGGATAGTGCCTCTCATCGGCGGGAGAATAGTGGTGCGCGGAAGGCCTCGAATCCCCCGCTCGGAGGGCTGTGGCGTAGATCACTTCAGGGACTTTCGGCCCTACATGCGCCGGCGAGCACGTAACTACCTTCCAGGTCAAGCGCCGCGGCGCTCTGGTTATGACTGTGGGGAGAACAATGGCGAGGAAACTGGTTGTACTGATCGGAGTCTTGATTCTGGCTCTGACATCGTGCGGCGGCAGCGACAGCGGCTCTGCAAACAGCGCAAGCGATGCGCCGCCCGTCTCCGTGTCGCCACCGGATGCCGGCCACGGCGAAGAGCTATTCGGTGTTTGTGCCGCGTGCCACGGCGCGGACGCAACAGGCATCGACGGGCTCGGCAAGGACCTCACCAACAGCACATTTGTTGACGGCTTGACCGATGTTGAGCTTGTTGAGTTCATCATTGAGGGCCGCCCGGCCGATCACGAACTCAACACGACCGGAGTCGACATGCTTCCCCGTGGCGGAAACTCCAGCTTCAGCGACCAGGACCTATTCGACATCGTCGCTTACATGCGGACGCTGTAGAGGGCGGGACCATTCCGGAGCGAAGGACCGAAAAGGGTCCTTCTCCCCTCGAGAATGAGCCCATGCCCTCACCTGCCAACGCTGGCTGATGCGATCAGCTTCGAGTTCGATGCAGTCGCATGCTGCACTTCAGCCCGGCATTCTCTCCCCAAGGGGAGAGGAGAACTCGTCATCCTCGCCAGACGGCTTTGATCGCATCCCACATGTCGATCTCCCCCTCGGCAAGAACATTGCCCTGCTCGTCGAGAACAACGGGGATACGAAGGTGATACTCCGCTTCGAGATCAGGCTCATCGGTGATGTCTCGGGCGACCAGTTCCCGCCGCAGCCACCCAGACGCTGCCCGCACCTTCGGCAGCGCCCGCTCACACAGCCCGCAGCCCGGTCTGGTCAGGAACGTGACCCGACGCGGCACTAGGGTGACCCCACCATGCGACCCGCCACAGCTGCCGTCATCATCGGCCTTCTCGTTCTCATCCTCGGCTCGTCCTTGATCTGGCTGCTGCGCAGCTTCTGAGCACTATGCCCCGGTGATCTGAAGTGACGGGCTCCCGGCCCGAATGGTCACAGCGGTCTTCTCGTCAATTGGGTAAGAATCCACGGCCCGCCCGTTGCGGACTGCAACCGCGATTTGGCCGTAGCTGTCGACGTGGAGAAGACCCTCACCCTCTTCCACATCACCGTATGCGTTGACCCACTCAATCGAGAACTCGGCCGATGCAATCTTGAGTACTGCCGCGGTACCCATGCCTATCCCAACAAGCTGCAGGTCCTCAGGAGTGATGTTGAGCTGGGCGTTGCCGAAGTGATCGACCCAGAGCACCTCACCCTGGACACTCCGTTCGCCGTGCTCGACAAGGGGCAGCATCATCGGCATGAGCGCACTCGGGTCGAGCTCGGGCCCGAGTTCCTCCAGGGTGGCTTGCCCGGAGGCGATCACCGCCGCGGCCGGCCCGAAAAGATCACGGCCGTCGAAAGTGGCACCCGGCGCCGGGAGCTTGATCTCGGGATTCTCAATCGAGACGGCTCGATGCGCTCCCCCACTCATCGCCACCGCCGGCGCAAGAACCCCGTTGTCTGGACCAATCAACACACCCCAATCAGTCTGAACGGCGATCGCCTTACGGTTGGTTCCGACACCCGGATCGATGACGACTACCGCAACGCCCTCAGGCAGGTATTGAATTGCCCGCATCAGTGCCAGGCCCCCGGCGTGAATATCGCCTTGGGCGAACTCGTGACCAACATCGATGACCCGCACGTCTGGAGCGATCCGGGCGATAACGCCATGCACCACCCCGACGAACTCGTCGTCGCGCCCAAAGTCGGAGAGGAATGAGATAGGAAGACTCATAGGCCGGAATGCTAGCTCTGCGGCCTTGGGTCCAGCTGGATGTGGGCGCCGGTGCGGAGGTGGCATGCGGCCAGGTGGTCGCCGTTTCCCTCTGCCGACGCCAGCGGCGGAGCCTCGACGTTGCAGATACCCTCGACGGCGATCGGGCACCGCGGATGGAAATGGCACCCCAGCGGGGGATTGAGCGGTGAGGGGATCTCACCCGTCAGGATCTGGCGATTCTTCGGCCGGTCCGGATCCGGAATCGGTATCGCCGATAGCAGCGCTTCGGTGTACGGGTGCATTGGCTTCCGGTACAGGGAGTCACGGTCGGTCATCTCGACGATCCGCCCGAGATACATGACGGCCACGTGATCGGAGATGTGTTCGACAACGGCCAGGTTATGAGCGACAAACAGAAGCGTCAGGTCCAGCTCCGACTGCAGCTCGCGAAGGAGGTTGAGTACCTGCGCCTGCACCGACACATCGAGAGCCGATACCGGCTCATCGGCAACAACGAGATCAGGCCGGAGGATGAGAGCTCGGGCGATTCCGATGCGCTGTCGCTGCCCGCCGGAGAACTCGTGCGGATAGCGACCGGCATGGGCTCTCTTCAGCCCGACCAACTCCAGCATCTCAGCGACGCGTTCTTGCCGTTCGTCCTTGGCACTGACCCCGTGCAGCCGCAAGCCCTCGGCAATCGAGGTCCCCACCTGCGTCCGCGGATCGAGCGATCCGTACGGGTCCTGGAAGATGAACTGCATCCGGCGCCGGAAACGTTTCAGCCTTGGACCCTTGACGTGGGTGATGTCCTCACCATCAAATTCAATCGTGCCGGTGGTCGGCTCCAGAAGCCGGACGAGCATCCTTCCCAGCGTGGTCTTCCCACAACCTGACTCGCCGACGAGGCCGAGCGTCTTGCCCTTCGGGATATCGAGATCGACATCGGCGACAGCATTTACGGTTGCGATCTGACGCTGGAATACCCCACCCTTGACGGGGAACTCTTTGCTGATGTTTCTGAGCTGTACGAGATTCTCAGCCATCGGGATGGTCCTGGTAGAGCCAGCAGCGCACCTTGTGCCCGGGGTCGATCTCCTGCAACTCGGGCTTGTGCGTTGTGCACACTTCGAGTCCGTTCTGGACACGATCGACACAACGTGCGGCAAACCTGCACCCGGCCGGGAGATCGATCAGCGAAGGAACGACGCCAGGAATGGTGTCGAGCACATCCTTCAGTACACCAAGGACCGGGATCGATCCGATGAGCCCCTGCGTATACGGATGCTTCGGCTTGTTGAAGATTGACCGGACGTCCGCCTCCTCGACGATCTCGCCGGCATACATGACCGTCACACGATGAGCCATTTCGGCGACAACACCCAGATCGTGGGTGATCAGCAGCACAGCGGTGTTCGACGATGCCTGCAGGTCCCGGATCAGATCGAGGATCTGCGCCTGGATGGTCACATCCAGCGCGGTCGTCGGTTCATCCGCGATCAGCAGTTCGGGTTCGCAGGCGAGGGCCATGGCGATCATCACGCGTTGCGCCATTCCCCCTGACAGCTCGTGCGGATAGGCTCGTGCCCGCGACTCCGGATCGGGAATGCCGACCCTGGCAAGCATCTCGACAACCTTCTCGTTCTCGACATCCTTGGACCAGTCCCGGTGGAGCTCAAAGACCTCTTTGATCTGGGCGCCAGACCGGTAGACCGGATTGAGCGCACCCGATGGCTGCTGGAAGATCATCGAAATGTGCTCACCACGCAGACTGCGCAGATCGCCCTTCTTCATTTGGGCTATGTCCTTGCCATCGAACAGGATCTCGCCGGCGACTATCTCGCCGGGGTGAGCGATCAACCCCATCACCGAGAGAGACGTAACCGATTTGCCGCAACCGGATTCGCCAACGATGCCAAGGACCTCGCCACGGTCGACATGCAGGTCGACAGCATCGACGGCCTTGACGACACCATCTCGAGTGTCGAAGTGGGTCTTCAATCCACGAACCTCGAGCAGATGCTCTGCAGCCTGCTGCGGATCGGGCGTCGGGGTGAAGTCTGTCGCCGTCATCGGTTGAGCGTGGGGTCGAGGGCATCGCGCAGGCCGTCACCCATGAGGTTGAAGCCGAGCACCGTGATCATGATGGCCAGGCCCGGGAAGAACACTAGATGCGGTGACGTGAACACGTTGTTGCGTTCGTTGGCGAGCATCGTCCCCCATTCGGCGGTCGGTGGCTGGGCACCAAGGCCGAGGAAGGAGAGACCGGCGGCTTCGAGGATTGCAGTCGCAACGCCGAGCGTTGCCAAGACGACAAGCGGGGTCAAGGCGTTCGGGACCACCCTACGGAGAAGGATGTGCCGCCACGATGCCCCCAGCGCCACGGAAGCAGCGACAAAGTCGGACTCCTTGATCGTCAGCACCTGGGATCGCATCACACGTGCATATGCCGGGATGCTGACCACTGCAATTGCGATCAACGCATTCTGTAGCCCGGGCCCGAGTACCGAAACGATGGCGATCGCAAGCAGCAGCGACGGGAAGCCAAGAATCACGTCCATCACCCTCATGATTATGTTGTCCAACCACCCCCCGACATACCCGGCGATGGCGCCGAAGAAGCTGCCGACGATCAGGGCAAGGGTGACGGTGAAGAAACCGAGGGTGAGACTCACGCGGGCACCGAAGACGATGCGCGAAAAGTAGTCACGCACGTTTGCGTCGGTGCCGAGGATGTGTTGGTCGTTGGCGTCGTCGCAGCCGAGCACATAGACGCATGGCTTCTCGCGGGGACCGGCCTCGCCTTTCCCGATCAGTACTTCATTGGGCTCATACGGAGCAATGAGCGGAGCGAAGACGGCAACCAGGATGAGGGCCACCACGATCGAGAGGCCGACCATCCCGGAAGTCCGTCCCCGGAACCGCTGCAGGGTGAGCCGCCACTGGCTCATCGGCTTCTCGGTGAGCAGGTTCTGATCCGACGCCGAAGCCTCGAGCATCTCGATGGTCTTGCGTGATGTCATCTACTTCACCCTGATCCTTGGATCGAGGTACCCATATGAGATATCCACGATCAGGTTGACGACGACGTAAACCGCGGCCACAACGACGGTGAAGCCCTGGACCACGGCGTAATCCCGTCCGGTGATCGCATCGAACAGTGCCGTCCCGATCCCGGCAAGGCGAAACACGGTCTCGGTGAGAACGGCGCCGCCAAGCAGGGCACCGAGCTGGAGGCCGATGATCGTCACAACAGGGAGCAGTGAATTGCGCAATGCGTGACGCCGCACCACGTTGGTCTCGCTTTGACCCTTGGCTCTGGCGGTTCGGATGTAGTCCTTGTTCATGACCTCGAGCAGGGCGCTGCGCGTGATGCGGGCAATGATGGCAAGCGGGATCGTTGCCAGCGCAACGGCGGGCAGAATCATGTGCTTGACCGCATCCCAGAAGATCTCCCACTGGCCGGTGATGAACGTGTTGAAGATGACATGATTCGAGATGTACTCGTTGAATTTCGCCCAGGTGGTTCCCTCAGTCAGGGTCCACCCCCACTGCTCGTAGTAGGGCACCGGGAATACTCCCGCGGATAATCGACCCGACGGCGGTAGAACGAGCGCGGTGTCTTTGAGGACGACCGCAAATACATAGGCGAGCATGAGGCCTAACCAAAAGACCGGCATCGACACCCCCACGTTCGATAAGGCCATCGTTGCGGTATCGACGGCTGTGTTGTGGCGGCGAGCGGCAAGTATCCCGAGCGGAACGCCGACGAGGATTGCCAGGAAAAGTGCGGAGACAGCGAGCTCGGTTGTGGTGGGAAGGCGCTCAATGAGCAGCTGAGTCACCGGTCGGGAGAAGCGGACGGAGTCGCCGAGGTTGAACGTGGCGATGTTCTTCATGTAGATCCCGAGCTGGACCAAGACGGGCTCGTTGAGACCGTTTGCCTCGTTGAATCGGTCACATGCTTCTTCGGTCGCCCGCTCTCCAAGCATGGCAGTACACGGATCGCCCGGGATGGCGCGGATCAAGAAGAAGACGACGATAACGATCCCGATGAGAACGGGGATGGCCAGCAGTATCCGTCGTGTGATGTAACTCAGCATTTGTGGCTCGGATCATAGAACGTCGACCCGGACGCCACCGATCCCGCGCAGGCACAGAGGTGATGCTCGAAAGTTTTCCCGCAGGGCGGGTTCTCTAGAAGTCTTGAATGCGGCATTTAGTTGAGAAGGGGGAGGCGCCGAAGCGCCTCCCCCTTCCAGTCGATTGTCGTCTACTCGGACGGAGCGTTGATCAGGCCGTTCCAGAGGTACGAGTAGTAGTCAAAGGCACCGGAATTACCCACATGCAATGGACTGGCTGCATCGAGACCAGCTGTGAACGAGACCACGACGTCGTTGGCATCGAACGTTGAACCATCGTGGAACGTGACGCCCTGACGGAGCGTGCAGGTCCACAGCGAGAGGTCCTCGTTCGGCTCACAACCGGTGGCCAGTTGCGGCTGCACGTTGCCCGCAGCATCGTACGAGTACAGAGCCTCGACGACCTGGGCGCACGCACGCAGCGACTCACCGTCGGATTCGTCTGCGCAATACAGCGAGATTGGCTCGTTGCCCTGCACGAATACGAACGGATCGTTGCCGTCGTCCCAGAAGTTGAACATCACCTGTCCCCACGGTGGGGCGTAGGCGCCGCTCGCGTTGGCGGTAGCAGCAAAGGCGCTACCGGCGTGAGCGATCGGAACCATAGGAACGAGTTCCTTGATGGCGTTGTTGGCGGTTTCGTAGATCCCAGCTGCCGCGGCGGCATCGGTCGTCTGCGAGCCCTCCTCGAGCGGACCATAGATCTCCGGATGTGCCTCACCGAACTGGGTGACATCAGCACCGAAGTGGAAGTCGAGGAAGTTCGTGATGTGCGGGTAGTCACCAGTCCAGCCGAGCAGGTGGATACCGTCACAGGTACCTGCGCTCGAACACTGCTGGATGAACTCGCCGGACTCCATCACAACAACCTCAGCGTTGATGTTCAGGGTTTCCTTCAACTGGGCCTGAATGTCCGCAGCGACGTTGCCCGGTGTGGGCAGGTAACCGCGAGTCACGTCCCGGTAGAAGATCGTCGTGTCGAATCCGTCGGCAAGACCGGCGTCGGCCAAGAGAGCCTTGGCTTCTTCGACGTTCTGGTCGTACCAGGCTTCGCCTTCACAGCCGAACTCGACAGAGCACGGAGTGAAGTGTGACGCCACTTCGGATCCCGGTGGGTAGAACGTGTCAATGATGCGCTGGCGATCCATCGCCAGGCCAATGGCCTTACGAACGCGGACATCGTCATACGGCGGGAAAATGTTCGTGAATCCCATGTAGAAGATGTTCGGCTCGGGCTTGTCAAGCAACACGAGATTCGGATCGCTCTCGATGACCGCGAAATCCTCGGGGCCCGGGAACGTCATACCGGCAGCTTGGCCGGACTGAAGCTCGATCAGACGTCCTGCGGACTCAGTCGCCCACCGCAGCACTGCTGTCTGGTGTGCGGGCTTCTGCCCGTAGTAGCCGTCAAAGGCTTCGTACACGACCGAATCGCCGCGGACCCATTCCTTGAGCACGTATGGACCAGTGCCGACCGGGTTATCGATCGGTGCGCCACCGGTTGCCTCCAAGTGCTCTTCGGGCTGGATACCGAAGACGCTGAACGCGATCTGCGCCAGGAATGCCGGGTGCGAGCCGCACAGGTCGAATTCGACTGTGAACTCGTCGAGTGCCGAGATCTTCTCGACACGGCCGCCATAGTCGCATCCGCCTGCGTCCAGAACCTTGCCGACAAAGTCGGGATCTGGAGCAACGGTTGTTGTAGCTGCTGTCGTCTCTGGCGCCGCCGTAGTCGCGGCAGTTGTTTCAGGTGCAGCAGTTGTTTCATCAGCGGAGTCGTCGTCACCACCACAAGCTGTGGCGATGAGAGCGAATACCACGAGAATCCACAACACCTTGAGGGTTGATTTCATCTGCGGCTTTCCCCTTCCTTCTCCTTGGTACCGCACCCAGGATTTCCGGGCACGGCGATCAGCCAATCAGGGAACGGGAAGATTGATACGCTTTCCCCTCCCCAGACGAGCTGCGTATCTCGCGCAGCCTACCCATCAGATCTCTAAGGTGCGATCCGAGTCTGGAAGAACGTGGGTAGGCAGCCTGCCGGCAATGTTGCCGAGCCGCCCGGGGGTCTACCAGCCGATGTTGTACACATAGTCGTCGAAGACGATCTCCTCGCCAGACGGTAGGATCACCGTGTCGCCGATGCTGACTAGCAACTCTCCATCCGGACCTGCCGCGACGTTCACACCACGGCCATCGAAGTCACGGACGAGCGTCACATCCCCCGACCCGCGATCAATTACGGTCAATTGCGTCGAGGCGTCATCGGGATTTGCCAGCAGGTAGTAGCTCTCTGCCGACACCTCAACCAGGTACCGGTCGGCGACCTCCAGCGCGACAGGCATATCCGTGATCGGTCGCTGGGTTTCAATCGGCACGAGACGCACCGTATCGTCACGAAGCGAGACCAGGATCTCCGTGTCGTTGGCCCAGAGCGGTACCCCCAGCAAGTCGTGGCCCACAGGAGCATCAACCTCACCGACATCAATCGTGTAGACCGGTGCGCTGCCACCCTGATCCAAGTCGTAGATGTGAATAGTGTCGGCTGGAGCCAAAACCCAGTTGGCGTCCAGCGGATCCGCGAAGCAGTCAGATGCGGCCGCTACGGCCAACCATCGCCCATCTGGCGATACCGATGGAGCAAACCCGGCAGAGAAGTGAGTCCGCTGCCCCGTCTCGAGATCAAGTCGTTCGACATACCCTCGCGATGACTCGCAGGAGTACCAGAAGTCCTCAAACCCGAGTCCGTAGAACATGACACCTCCGGCCCGGAGCAGTGAGAAAGACCCGGCAAATGCACCGTCACCCGAGACCCCGAAGCTGACCGTGCGCTCGATGTTGCCCGTGACGGTGTTCAGTAGCACCAGTTCGAACCCGTACTCGACAACCGCCCAATCTGCCGCCAGCACCGCGGGGTCGGCGCCGAGGTAGCGCGGGTAGCAGGTGAGTTCCGGGCCGAGGTCGGGCGGGCATTGATTACCGGCAAAGGAGCGGTCGCCCCACTCGCCCGCAAAGACCACCCAATACCCCGGATTGAGCGAGGGATAATCGGATGACAGCAACACCCGACCTCCGTCAACCGTTGCGGCGATTGCCTCGGCGTCGCCCTGCGTATGGGAATCGACTTCGAGACTGGCGAAGATCAGCGTCCACACATCCCAGGGCGGCTCCGTCTCCGGCGGTTCGGCAGTAGTCGTCGACGCATCCGAGGTCGTTGTAGCAAACAGTGTCGTGGTCGTTGTTGTCGTTGTTCTCGCCGCCGTCGTGACCGTGTTGTCGATGACGGCACTCGTCGTCGTTGTTTCAGCCGAGCCGGAGCACCCCGCGGCCACGAGCAACGCCACCATCACACCCAGGTGTCTCGTTGTCATCGCGTCCTTTCGCTCACATCAACAACGCTCGCACCTGACAATACGTTCCTTGTGGGTCTGGTGTGCGAAGCGGCCTTGCCCAGCTGCAGGCCACACCGGGCTCGTCTTGCCGTAACATCCCGCCGATGCGTGCGATGCGGCGTCCGCCGACTCAAACCGACGAGGAACGGCCCCGATTGGGTCGTGAACAGCTGTCCCAGATCCGACGGTTGTTTGTGTTCGCCCGTCCCTATCGCAACCGGATCGTCGCCGCCACAATCGCCGTCACGTTCGCCAGCGGTCTTGGACTCGTCTTCCCGCGCATCATGGGTGACCTTGTCGACTCGGCGCTCGGCGAGGTGGAGACCGCCGACACATCGACGCTCAACAGGTTTGCTCTGATCCTCGTTGCGGTTTTTCTTCTCCAGGCGGGGTTCAACTTCCTGCGCAGCTACTGGCTGGCCATCGCCGGTGAAGGGGTCGTCGCAGATCTGAGAAGGGCGGTGTTCGATCGCGTGGTCAGGCTCGGGGTCCCGTTCTTCGACAAGCGCAAGACCGGCGAGATCACATCCCGTCTCACCGCCGACGCCGCGGTAGTTCAGCAAACAGTCTCTACCGCAGTCGCGCAGGCGCTGGCCCAGGGGATCACGCTGATCGGCAGCGTCATTCTGCTCTTCCTCCTCAGCGTCCGGCTCTCCCTGACGGTGCTGACGTTTGTCCCGCTGGTGATGATCGCGGCCTTCATCTTTGGGCGTCGGCTGCGTCGCATCTCGACCGACTTTCAAGACCGGCTCGCCATCGCCAACAGCTTGGCCGAGGAGGCAATCTCATCGGTGCGAGTGGTGAAGTGGTTCACCGCCGAGGACGAGACCGCCCGGCTGTACGACCAGGACATCCGGAAGTCATACGAGATAGCGATTCGCAGAGCGCGGCTCAGGTCGGTCTTCGTTCCCACCGTGACCTTCGTGATGTTCAGCACCCTGGCGCTGGTTCTGTGGCAGGGCGGTCACCAGGTCATTGCCGGCAACCTCACGGCAGGTGATCTCGTGACGTTCTTGCTCTACACCCTCACGGTTGCCGGAGCCATCGGCACGTTCACCGGTCTCTATGCCCAGCTCCAGGAGGCGCTCGGCGCATCGCAACGCATCTTCGAGCTACTCGACGAGCAACCGGAGGTGGCTCGGGTGGCGGCGACGACCGACCCGGAACCCGTGGGAACCGTCAGCCTCGAAGACGTTCACTTCGCCTATGCCGAACGAGACGGTGAGGTTCTCAGCGGAATCAATCTCGAAGTCGGCCAGGGAGAACTGGTCGCCCTCGTCGGCCCGTCCGGCGCCGGCAAGACGACCCTGGTCCAGCTGATCCCGCGCTTCTATGACGTCAGCTCGGGCCGCGTCGTCGTCGACGGCGTTGATGTACGGGAGCAAGACATCGAACTTCTGCGCTCCCGGATGGCTGCGGTTCCCCAGGAGGTCGAGTTGTTCTCCGGAACAATCGCAGAGAATCTGAGAGTCGCCCGATCCGATGCAACAGACGCCGACCTGATCGACGCCTGCACCGCAGCCAACGCTCATGAGTTCATTACGGATTTCCCCGATGGCTACGACACGATCGTCGGCGAACGTGGCATCAAGCTCTCCGGAGGACAACGCCAACGGGTCGCCATCGCCCGCGCTCTCCTCGCCGACCCCAAACTCCTCATCCTCGACGAGGCAACGAGCTCACTCGATGCCGAGTCAGAGGCGCTGGTCCAGTCGGCGCTCGAGGTGCTGATGGAGGGACGCACCACCGTCGTCATCGCCCATCGGCTCAGCACCGTCCGCAAAGCAGATCGTCTAGTGGTGCTCGCCGAAGGAAGCATCATCGAAGAAGGCACCCACGACGAACTGGTCGATCAGGGCGGTCTGTACGCCGAGTTATATGGAAGGCAGTTGGAGGGGTAGGAGAAGAACCCCCTACCCCCGCCTTCGGCGGCGGTACCTTCCCCCTGCAAGCAGGGGGACTGACAGAACCCCCTACCCGGCCTTCGGGGGGGAACCCTGAAGACAATCGCACTGACTCGAAGCGGATGTCTTCCAGCGGGAACTGATTATTAGGGCCAGGGGCCGGCACGGCCTAGGGCGGAGGGGAGCGTCTTGCCGAGCTTCTTGGCCAGCCAATGACCGGTCTCGATCATTTGATCGATGTCGATGCCGGTTTCGTATCCCATTCGGTGAAGGGCGTAGACGACGTCCTCGGTGGGCACGTTCCCGGTTGCGTTGGGGGCGTATGGACACCCTCCGGTTCCACCGACAGAGGCATCGATGACCCGTACCCCAGCCTCGACCGCGGCGATCACGTTGGCAACGCCGGTATTCCGAGTGTCGTGGAAGTGGCAACGCAACCGGCTCTCCCCGGCGACATCGGCTACCGCGGCGAGCCGGGCGATGACATCCCCCGGTGCGGCAACACCAATCGTATCGCCGAGCGCTACCTCATCGGCCCCGGCAACAGCAGAGCGCTCTGCCAGATCCGCCACGGCCCGTAACGGGACCTCCCCGTCGAACGGACAGCCAAAAGCAACCGAGATTGTCACCGTGGTGCGGAAGCCGGCTTCCCGGGCGATCGGAAGCATCTCTTCGATCGAGGTCATCGTGTCGGCAACCGGTGAACGCTGGTTGGCCTGATTGAAACCCTCGCTGGCCCCGACAACGAAGTTGACCTCGTTCACCGTCGTTGCCAAAGCACGGTCAAGACCGCGCCGGTTGAGGACCAGACCGATGTACGAGCTATCGATTGCGGCGGGAAGGCCGGCCACAACGGCTTCGGCGTCGGCCATCTGTGGCACTAGGTCGGGATGAACAAACGACGCAACTTCCACCCGGGAGATGCCGGCGGCGACGACCCGCTTGATCAACTCGACCTTTGCTGAGGTGTCGATTGTCACCGCTTCGTTCTGCAGGCCGTCGCGGGCACCGACCTCGACAATCTGGACGTTTTCCACAGCCATGCCACCCAGGGTAGGCGGGAGAACACTCCTGAGCAGGAACTAGTCACCCACTGCCACTCTCCGCATTTGGCTGACCACGAAAATGACTAGTCCATGCTGAGTCAACAGAAACCCTCCTACCGGCCATGGAGTGAAGCAATTACTCTCGATAGCGTTGGTAGGACCACTCTCGGTGACCAACCACATCAGGGCTAGGAATGGGAAACCACAGGGGGTTTCAAGGATGAGTACAGCTTGCTTGCGTGACGGGGGAACAATATGACAGCGCGTAATGGAACGGGAACAGTGGTGGTTCCGCTGCAGGAGCTTCTCGAGGCGATGAGCGATGGCGTTCTCATCACCGACGAGAGCGGACGCTGCACTTACTCAAATCCCGCTCTTGATGACATGGTGGGAGCCAAGGCTTGCGACCCGTCGCTGACCGAAGATGCGCCCGGCTGGATCAGCCTTGCACATCAGAACGAATACCGACGGTTCATCACCCGATCGCTCAACGGACGAATCCCGCGACGTCCCCAGTCGGTGTCCTGGAACCTGATGAGCCTCACGGGCGAGTCAATTGCCGCCACAGCCAAGATCATCCCGATGCACAACGGGACTGGGCCGTCGGCGGCTCTCCTGTGGATCTTCAGCCCGGCACCGGGCGAGGTGCGTCTGGTCCAGGATCCCCGCAAGCGCGAACTCGAGGATGCCATGCGCCGCATCTCCGACGAGCTGGGCCGAGTAGGGCTCACTGCAGGAACCGCAGCTCCCGAGCCGGTACCGACGCATCCCGACCTGGACTTGCTGTCTCGTCGGGAACGTGATGTCGTCACCCAACTGCTCCAGGGTCACCGCGTGGTCTCAATTGCCGAGTTGCTCGAAGTCAGCGAGCACACAGTGCGCAATCACCTGAAATCGATCTTCCGCAAGCTGGGCGTGCACTCGCAGGCGGAACTCGTAGACAGGCTTCACAGCGCCTCCGTGGCTTCGTAAAGAGGACACCGAGCAACTCCAGTTCCGACTCATCCGGGTGGCTTAGGGGTTCCTTCCCGCTCCGGGAGACGAAGGTTGCTGAGAGCAGGCTGGAGTTCGACGCAATCGAACTCCACCGAGAAGGCGCCTGCTGGCACCATCCTGAGGACGCAGCCACGCTCTGTTGGCCGACTACGCTGCAGGCCGTGAATCCATATTCCCCAATAGGTAATCGTTGATGGCGCGGCTGCGACTCTTTGCCAACCTGAGAGAGGCTGCCGGCACATCCCAAGCCGAGTTCCCTGGAGCTACCGTCGCCGACGTCCTCGCCGCGGCCAAAGCCGAATACGGTGAGGAATTCGCCCGCTCCATGACCATCGCCAAGGTCTGGGTCAACGGCGATCCAGCACAGCCCGACGATGCCGTTGCCGACCGGGACGAGGTGGCCCTGATTCCACCAGTCAGCGGCGGTACCCTCGCCAGCCGTGCCACTGAGGGCTCAGGTGCCTTATTGGTCGTCGCTCTGCTGGCCGCCCTGGTCATATCCAACCTCGTCAGCACACCAACGTTCATCTTCGTGGTCGTTGGATCAGCCCTTGCCTGGCTCTGGGATATGACCGACGTCCTCAAGCTCCGCACTCTTCCGATCAACCCGATACCGCTAATGGTCGGCGCCACGGCCGCGGCCAACGGTGCCTACTCATGGGGCGTCGCCGGGTTCGCCGGGGGCGTTGCGGTCGCCATCGTCGTTTCTCTGGCATGGACCGTGCTCGACCCATCGCAACGGTCAACAAGAGCCGTCGCCGTTGCGATGATCCTCGCACTGGGGACCTCTCTCGCGACGGGGAGTATTGCCCTCACCCACCTGTACTCCCTGCCGATGGTCATTGCTTCAATAGCGGTCGCCGCCTCGGCCGGCTTTGCGGCGTGGGGTGTGCAGCAGTCCGGCGGTGAAGTCGGGGGCCTCGACCCCAACCTCGGGATGGTCCTCGGCGCCGTCATCGCCGGTCTGATCAGCGGCCTCGCCGCAGACACACTCTCGATGACGACGATGCTGCTCGCTTCAGCAGCCAGCGCGGCAGGGTTGATTGCAGGAAGAGCCTTCGGATCACTGTTGCGGACCGGCTCGGTAATCCACACCGCCCGCGCCCCCGGCCTGTTGACCATGTTCGATGCAGCCGTGCTCGGCATCCCCGCGTTCTGGGCCGCCATCTGGGTCTTCGCCTGACCTCCGGTCAGGCAGACCCGATCTGCCTAGCTACCGGCCAGTTGCTCGCCGATCAAGACTCCAACGAATGCTGCCGTGAGACCCACTGCCACCGATAGCGCCACATTTCCAAAGGCCATGGCGGCCGACCCCGTCCGCGCCAGTACAACCGTCTCCGCGGTGAACGTTGAGAAGGTCGTGAAGCCGCCGAGGAACCCGAAGAACAGCGCCAGCCGCATCGTCGGCCCGACGCGCCCGGCATAGATTCCCGCTAGAAGCCCGAGCACGAAGCTCCCGGCGACGTTCACAAAGAGTGTTGCCCAGGGAAAGCCGCCGGACGCACCGAAGACCCGCCACACCACGTATCGCAGTGCGCTGCCGATCGCACCGCCGGCCCCGACCCAGAGAACATCCTTGAACACGGTGCGGAGAATAGGCGGGCCGGCTTCCGGATAAGGCTCAAGCCACAACTAAGCTTGTGCCGATCATGGGACATATGCGACGTATACGTCTGGTTCTTCCACTTCTCCTCATCACCCTTCTCGGCCTCATTCCGGTAAATGCGGCCGCACAAACTGATGCGATCGAAGAGGCCAAGGAAGCGAAGGAGAACGCTTACGAGGAGTGGCTCGCAGCCAAGGAAGAGGTTGATGCGGCCGTCTTCGTGCTGGTCGAGCTCGAGGCACAACTCGCCGATCTGGAATACCGCATCGATCGCATGGAAGGCCGCATCGATGAGGACGAAGAGAACATCGCCGATCTCAGGTCCGCAGCCCAGAATCTCGTAGTCAACGCCTACATCAACAGCGGCAGCAGCACCCTGGAGTCGGCGCTCGATGCCTCCAACATCCAGGATATCCTCACCGCACAGCACATCATCAACCGTGCCGCCGACAAGGGAACGGCAACCCTGGATCGTCTCGATGCCATCACCCGGGATCTGCTCCGCCAATCCTCCATCCTCGAAGAGGACCGACAGGAGATTGCGGCTCTCGAAGCAGAGCAGGCCAACGTCGTCGCCAACCTCGATGAGCTGGAAGCAGCCGCCGAGGAGCTGTACCGAGAGGCCAAAACGGAGTACGCAGCCGAGGTACGGGCCTGGGAGGCAGCCGAACGCGCCCGCAAGATTGCCGAGGCCGCAAGGCAAAGTGGCGCCGCTGGTGGGCTCCCCGCAGGCACCATCCCCGATTTCATCTGCCCCGTCTCCGGCAGTGTCTACTTCAGAAACGACTGGGGAAATCCCCGGTCCGGTGGACGCACCCACAAGGGCACCGATATGTTCGCCGCCAAGGGCACGCCCGTCGTCGCCGTCGTCGATGGCACTCTGCGTTTCAGTGACGGTGGTCTCGGCGGCATCAGCATCTGGATCAAGGGTGCGGGCGCCAGCTTCTACTACGCCCACCTCGATTCCCGAGTTTCGGGCTTGTCCACCGGTTCCTTCGTGACGAGGGGCACAGTGATTGGATACGTCGGGAACACCGGCAACGCCTACGGCGGTGCCGACCACTTGCACTTCCAGCTCCATCCGGGGCACGGCAGCCCGGTCAACCCCTATCCGACACTGGCCGCCGCCTGCTAGACCTGTGATTCGGGCCGGACTGGTACCCTCCTGCTGAGAAGTCGAAAGGCCGTATCCTGAATCAGCATCGCCGTCGCATAGATCAAGTCCTCGACCCCGAGTACATCTTGGATATCGAGAGCATCCAGCTCGATGATCTGCGCACGCGCCGCAGCACGTGTGACGATCTCGACTCCGAGCTGTCCTATTACCGCCGTCTCCTCCATGCGCGCATGGACCTGCTTGCGTTCGAGATCAAGCGACGCCGCGGCGAGGAGACCCGCACCCTCATCGAGGCCCTCCCGGACATCCTGTCCGACGGTGCTGAGGGGCCCTCTCACTTCACCATGCCGAAGACGTTGCCGCTCGATCCTCCCGATATTCCAATGGAGGGTCGCCGCCCGATCGACAAAGTACTCGGCGATGACTTCCTGACCCACCTGCCCGACATCGACGACGAGGAATTGGACGCGATCCAGCTCATGCTCAGCGACGCCGAACGCAGCGTGTCAGAGCAACGCCGGTCGGTATACGAAGTGCTTGAGACGCTCAACGCCGAGATCGCCCGTCGCTATCGGGACGGGATCGTGTCGGTCACCGAATTCCTCGAGCAATAGGCCTCACTCGTGCGAATAGCGACAATTCGATCGGGTGAGATCGAATCCACTCACGACGTCTCGGTGGTTGCAACCGATGAACAGGGAAACGTGGCGGGCGCCTGGGGAGACCAGGGCGTCACTTTCTTCTATCGATCTGCGATCAAGCCATTCCAGGCGACTATCACGCTGGAAGCTGGCGCCAACCTAACCGAGGAACAGACAGCCATCGCCTGCTCGAGCCATGGTGGCTTCCCGATACATCTCGCTCTCGTTGAGGCGAACCTGACAGGCGCCGGGCTCACCGTCGATGATCTGCAATGCCCCAAGGCCTGGCCGCGTGACATTCTCGCCAAGGAGTTGGCGATCATTGCAGGCCACCGCAAGCCGACTCGCCTGTTTCACAACTGTTCGGGAAAACACAGCGGTTGGCTGGCCGCGGCCGCGGCGCAGGGGTGGCCCACCGCGACCTACCTCGAGCGCTCACATCCCCTCCAGGAAAGGATCACCGACATCATCAAGGAGGTCACCGGGGTGGATCCGGAACCTGTCGGTGTCGATGGCTGCGGCGCTCCTACTCTTCGCGGGGAACTGACCGGTCTTGCCCGAGCTTTCGGCCGCCTCTCGACCGAGCCCCGCTTTGGGCGAGCCGCGACTGCCATGAAACGCTTCCCCGCTCTTGTGTCGAGCAACACTCTCAACGAGGGCAAGTTCGCCGCCTGGTGGGGCGGCCCGGTCAAGGGCGGCGCTGAGGGCTTGATCGCCGCCGGTCGCCACGGTATTGGTGTCGCGGCCAAGAGCCACGAGGGGAATGTCGATATCGCCATCGTCGCAATGATGGAAGCGATGGGCCGGCTCGGGCTGTTGTCGCAAGCAGCAACCGATGCGCTCGTTGACGTCGCCAAAATCCCCGTGCTTGGCGGTGGGCGTAAGGTCGGCACCATCGAACCGATCAAGAACTGAGACTCGCAGACATGACCTGGTCATCGCCATCCTTCGATCTGGCACCGATCGCTCCCCTTGTTGGCCCGTTCCCGGGCAGCAAGTGGCTCGAAACCTGGTGGGGCCATCGCGGCCGTGGAGAGCTGATTGTCGCCGAATCCGGAGACAGCCTCGTCGCGATGACGCTCTTTGAAGACTGCCTCGCTTTTGCCGGCGAAGCCGACCTCACCGACTACCACTCCCCGCTCGGATCACCCGAGGCTCCCGCTCTCACCGAAGTCGTCGAGAGTCTTCCCAACGGGACGGTACTCAACCTCGATAGCCTTCCCCGGGAGGCGGCCGACGCGGTAGCCATCGCCCTCGAGCGCGCCGGGCTGGCCCCAACGATCGAACAGCACACCGTAACGGCGGTACTCGATCTCCCCCATACCTTCGATGACTACTTGATGAGCATCGGCAAGAAGGAACGACACGAGCTGCGGCGAAAGCGGCGCCGATTCGACTCCGAGGCTGGACCCAGTCGGGTAGAACGCCGCTCCGGGCCCGAAGCAGCAGCACTGTTCGCCCGTCTCCACCGACTGTCGTCGGGAGACAAGGGGGCCTTCATGACGTCCGACATGGAACAGTTCTTCCTCGCCATGCACGTCGAGGCCGGAGGAGTAATCGACGTTCTCGTCGATGGATCCGATCGGCCGGCGTCGGCGATCTTCTCTTTCGAGGACGATGGTGGGTTCTACCTCTACAACAGCGCCTTTGAGCCGGAAATGCGCAGCCTCTCCCCCGGCAACGTCATGCTGTCGTACCTCATCGAGCGCGCTATCGAGGACGGAAAGCGTGTCTTTGACTTCCTCAAAGGCGACGAGACCTACAAGTTCCGGCTCGGAGCTGTTGCCCGGCCGCTCCATCGGGTCACAGCAACCATCGGCGCTGCACCGTGATCAAACGGGTTGCCTACCTTTCGCTACACAGTTGCCCCCTGCAACAGCCCGGCAGCGGCGATGCCGGGGGGATGAACGTCTATATCCGCGAACTCGGCATGGCCATGGCCGGCCGCGGCATCGAAGTTGTCGTCTTCACTCGACGAAACGATGAACCAACGCCGGAAGTCGTTGAGGTCGTTCCGGGCTTCGACGTCGTTCACATTGATGTTGGGCCTCCGGTTCATCTACCCATAAGCGAGCTGCACGGGCTCGTTGGGGAGTTCGCCGAGGAAACGCTTGCGTGGATTGACCAGCACGGAGAATCGTTCGACATCCTCCACAGCCATTACTGGCTGTCGGGCTGGGCCGGGGTCCTACTCAAGGAGAAGCTGGATCTCCCCCTAGCCAATTCATTCCACACGCTGGGCCGGGTCAAGGACCTGACCCGACGAGCTGATGAGGCTCCGGAGCGCGTTATCCGAACATTGACCGAGGCAGAAGTCATCGCACGGTCCGATTGTGTCGTTGCCTCCACGCCCTACGAGTTCGAGGATCTGATGGAGCACTACGCCGCCGACCCGGCGCGACTGTGCACATCACCACCAGGGATCAGTCACGATCTGTTCAAGCCGGGGGACAAGGAGGCAGCTCGGATGTGGACCGGTCTCGACCGCGGCCCGAACATCCTGTTTGCCGGCAGAATCCAGCCGCTCAAGGGCGTCGATATCGCAATCACCGCGCTATCTCTGATGAGCAACGAGTCGGCCCGCTTTGTCGTAATCGGCGGACCGAGCGGCCATGCCGGTGAAGCGGAGCTAGCGCGACTCAAGGAACTCGCCGAGGATCTCGGGCTCGCAGGCAGAGTCCACTTCATCCCGCCGGTTCCGCGCGATCAGCTTGCGGCTTTCTACCAGGCAGCGGATGCCGTCGTCATGCCGTCGCGGTCAGAGACGTTCGGGCTGGTCGCAGCTGAAGCACAGTCATGCGGCACGCCGGTGATCGCTGCGGCGGTTGGTGGGCTCCCATTCATCATCGAACACGGCAAGTCCGGGTTGCTGGTCGATGGTCACGATCCTGCCGACTACGCCGCTGCCCTAGACAGAGTGCTCGACGACCCGTCGTTCGCAGCCGAGCTTTCCACAGGCGCCATCGAGCACTCGGAGAGATTCTCCTGGGATGCGACGGTCACTCGTTTCCTCGAGCTCTACGAGGGCATCTCCGGGCTGGGCTGAGGGTCTGCAACAGGGCGTGACGGCCGGGACGGATACCTCGTCAGCCGCATTCCGGGCCCTCTGGCGCACACCAGGAAGAGCCCGCGAACGACTCGCGAAAAGAAGGCTTCACAACTTGTAAACACCCGTTGTGCACAACCCCTTGTGGATAGCTGTGGATATGTGGACATGTGTTCATATTGGCGTCATTTGGATGCTATTTAACCTCAGTTAGCACGAATAACCATAGTGAATTGGCCACAATCAACGGACTTGAAACCGTGCGCAACAATGCCTAGGTTCGAAGGTGCAAAGCCCAAGGTGCTCTGGCAAACCGACCTCGTCCGGGGAAGTGCGGGGGTAAGTCTCGCCGGGGTTCCTTGGGCTCTTGCATTTCCCCTACTCCACGCCCAAGATTGACGCCGTGGCCAGACTCACGACTGTTCAGATTCCTCTCCGGTGGGAAACCTTTGGGCTTCCCTCTCCGTTACAGACGCGGACCACTTGCCTGGTCGAGGGTGATCCGGGATGGGCCTGGGACGGCCCGGTCCCCGATCTCGGCATTCCTACGATCACACCGGAGACTGGCACGATCGCGGAGGGATGGGATCTCGACCATGTCGTCCTCCTGGTCCCCGACCTCGATGCGACTGTCGACGCGATGCAAGGCGCCCTGGGAGCGCCGCGGCTGCGGGCATCGGTCGAAGGGCGACCCACCGCTTTCTACCGTGCCGGACCCGTTCTGGAGATCATCGAATCCCCGGTACGGGGACCGTCACTGTTCGGCGTGGCACTGGTCACCGAGCATTCGCTCGAGGAAACCGCCCGAGCGTGGCGGGAGCGAGGGTTGATGGTGACCGACCCCCATCCGGCAATGCAACCGGGCCGTGAGATCTTCACCGTGAAGGGCACCAACGCCGGCTTTGCCGTCATGTCACCAGATGGTGCAACACCGGAACGCTGAACATCGCCGCCTCCGACTCGTGAGGGCCCCAGCGCGGCCGACTCAGGCCAAGTAGGAGAAGGCCTGGTGCAAGCAGCCCGAAATCCGACACCAAACTCCCGGGTTTAGATGCCGAATATCAAATCACGGAGCCGGACCCTGGTGGTCTCGTATGTCTCGAGATCGATCCGCATCGATCCAAGCCGCAGACCGCGCATTTGGTCGCCGAACCGCGTCGCCACTCTCACGACGCCATCATCGTGCTCCAGGGCGCCCAGTCCCAGACAGGCACCAGATTCGTTGAGCACCCCGACCAGCATTCCCTCCAGCCGGGACAGGTCGAAAGCCTCGGGAAGTGTCGGCGCAAACACCGACGAGTGCACACGCCATCGCTGCAGGTCGGGCTCGAATGCACTACGGAACGCCGCAATCAACCGCGAACGCTGATCGAGCGGACCGATGAGCTTCAGCCCGGGCGGTGGCTCGGACTTGGCGATACGGGCACCGAGGAAACGCCGCAGCATCCCGATGCCGGGCTCGAGTTCCTCGCCCCGTTGCATCGCGATGATCAGGTTGGGGTTGCACAACTCCGTCACGTGATAGGTCAGGGTCTGGCCAATGACACCCGACACCACACTGCTCGTATCGAGCACGATGAAGTCTGCGCCCTGCCTGGCTTCCTCGACCAGCTTCGCCGTGGCAACGACATGAGGAAGCACGACTCCCTGAGGCTGGGTCGAGCCGACGAAACGCATCGAGTCGGGGCGTGACAGATCTTCGAGGTCACCCGGCGAGCGTACCCATCGCATCGCAACGCAGGCAGGCGCTCCCACGGAGGGCACCGCAACGTCGGCGTCGACGAATGCGACCGACCGGCCTGCATCGAGCGCATCGCGAAGCAACAGGCGGGCCATCGTGGTCTTGCCGGTGTTGGAGGCGCCCATCACCATGACCACTCCGCGCTCGCCGATCACGCGCTCGCGCAACGAGGCATAAGGCTCGGTCTGGTCCACTGCTCCTCCTGAGAGATTCCTACCGCTCAGATTCTATGACGCGTCCACGCGCATCCGATCGTCCTCTTCATGTCGCGCCGACCCACGGATCCTGCGCCCGAATCTACGCAACCGTGGCTTGACGTGGCTCGGCGCCGAACGGTCGGAGCTCCACGGAGCATATGGTGCCACGGTGATCTCCGCCAGAGCCAGCAGGACCGTGTCGTAATTGACCCTCCAGCCGGAGAAGTCGCGCCAGGCCTGATCCTGATCACTCTTGAGTTTGATCCCAGATTCGGCGAGCCGATCCCATGCCTCATCAAATTCTGCGCGGCTGATCGAGATCGGATCCTCAGGAGCGGGGTTTGCATCGAATTCGATACCGAAAAAGTCGGCCAAGCGCCGGAGGGTTAGGAAACCGGATCGGATACAGACACCCGCCGGCCCGATAGGCACATTGTCAAGACATGACACGTACAGCGAGGCGGCATCGAGGACCGCACCCGAGGCGGTTACCCAGGAGCGGTGTGGCTGTGGAGAGCGAAAGAAGGCAAGGATCGGGAAGGTCGTGTGTGACTCCTCGATCTCGGCAAACCACTGCTCCCAGGTCAGCCAGGTCTCTGATGTGTTCTCGAGCCAGCCGATACGGTGGTAGCGCGTGAGCATGTTCACTGCCGTCGGGGGATCACCGGCCCGAACCTCGAGCAAGGCAACCCTCATCTCCCGCCGCGAGAAACTCGAATAGATCGAGGGGAGATAGGTGATCATCAGCGTCACCAGGATCAGCCCCCACCCGGCCTCGGTGAACGCAAGCAACCTCTCAACGCCGCGCTCGGCCGGGATGAAGCCGAGCGTCGTGATCGATGAGCCGCTCAGTGACACGGCATCCATGAATGATGATGTGTCGAGTGCCCAATACATGAGTGAGTACGAGCCACCGATGAGTATCAGCCAGACGATCGGCAGCATCAGCAGGCTGGTGGGTCCGTAGAGCGCAAGAACGCGATCACGGGTTGCAAAGGGTCGGGAGGGCCCCGCTCCCAGGAAGAACACGGCGCGCATCGCACGGTAGACCAAGCGGCTGATCGCAACCTGGGCGCTGCGGGGAAGGACCGTCGTGCGCAGCGCCGACATCACGGTCCATGCGGCGATTCCAACGCCGAGGACAAACACAATCACTCGTAGGAACATCACGGAGCGCAACCTACCTGGTTCCCACGCCCGCCGTCGACGAAGACCCCAGCTGCCCGAAGCGCAACCTTGGGACCGGCTACTTCGACTTGACTCCGTCCCTGGGGAGCAGGGCTGGGATAACGATCAGCGCCGTCACCGCAGCCGTCGTCATCGCGACCCACATGATCATGGAGACCTGGGGGTGGATGGCCAGCGGAGACAACCAGAGCGCCGATAGCGCCAGGGCGATGCCGAGAGCATTGGCAACGATCGGTCTGCCCGCCCGGTCGAGCGCCCGGAGCACATAGCCGTCACCACCGGCGCGGGCATGGTCGATTGCAGCGATGAAGTGAATGGCGTAGTCGATGCCGACACCGATCACGATCCCCGAGATAACGGCCGTGAGCAGGTTCAGCTGTATCCCCGACACCGCAATGAATCCCAACATCACCGTGATCGTGAGCGCAACCGGGACGAGAGAGACGAGTGTCTCCCGCCACCTTCTGTAGGCGATCGAGAGCATCGCCAGGACAAGGAGAAACGCAACGGCAAGCGACACGACCTGAGCGCGGAGCACCAATCGTGCTATCTCATCCCAGACCACGGGCATCCCGGTCAACTCTCGAATCTCGGGGGTCTCGGCGGCGAAATCCAGCCATGACCTGAGGTCGTCGGTACTGAAGGCCGAAGGAAGCAGCATGAATCGCAATCCGTCGTCGCTGACCATGTCTCCCATCGGCAGATCGACCTGCCCGGCGAGAACGGCATCGAGCTGTGCGGCCGGCAGTGCCCCGGCAACGTCGGCAACCGAGAAGACCTCACGGACACCGGGCAAGGCCTCCAGCTCTGCGGAGACCTCATCGAGCCGGGCCAGCTGAGCCGAGCCCAGCGCCGGGTCGTAGGCAAACTCGCCGATGAGCGGTGTCGCTCCCCCAAATAGGTCTTCCGTCTTCTCGAATGCGACACGTACTGGATCGCCCTCTTTGAAGAAGAAGAGCTGATCAGGATTGACATCGAGCCGCGGCAGCGACACGGCGGCAAATGCGAGGAGAACGATCGTGATGGCAATTGCCGGAGTTCTCACTGCCACGAGCCGCTTGATGCCTCTCGTGACTCGGGGCCCGAGCAGGGCGTTGTGGTGCCGCGGCTCGATGGTGAGACGGCTCAACAGCGCCGGCAATGAGAAGAAGGAGATGAAACCGGCGAAAGTGATGCCGATCGCGGTGAAGAGACCGAGCTGCTGGATCGGGTGAACGTTGGTGGCCACGAGGGACAAGAAGCCTGCTGCAGTGCTGATCGTGGTCAGAATCATCGGCAGGCCAACGTGTGAGAGCGCAGAGCTCACCCGGGCGACCGGGTCGGGGTTATCAGCTTCCTCCTGGAAGTGAGTCACGAAGTGCAGCCCGTCTGCCGAACCCATGACGATGACAAAGATCGGAACGATCACGGTGACAATGTCGATCTCATTGCCGAGGCCGAAGATCAATCCAAAGGTCCAGATCGCACCCAGGGCAGCGGGGATCAGAGCCATCACGCTGAGCCGCCGATCACCAATCGTTGCGAAGAAGGTACCGACCAGAAGAATGATCACAACCGGAGGGATGAAGAGGAGGAACAACGAGAGCAGATCGATAACCGATGCGAACACGACAGGATTGCCGCTGAAGGTCAGCTCCAGGCCATCCGGCGCCGCAACATCATCGATGCGTCGAGCTACCGACAGCGTGTCTCCCTCCGGAGAAACCATCATGAGGGTGTGGCGCGAATCCTCACTGAGAAGCAGCGACGCCACCGGACTCTCGTCTAGCAGCTGTGCAATTGCCTCATCGGGGGCAAGCTGCACCATCGCCGCGTTGATCGGCCCGCCCGTTATCGGGTTTTCCTCAGGAATGATCGATGCGACCCCGGCCACTCCATCGACGGCGGCTAGCTCGTCGCGAAGCCGAACCAGAGCCGTCAGGCCCGCCTTGGACCGGAAGGTTTCACCGTCCTCGAGCGAAACAAGGACATTGATCGGATCCGCCGAGTCATACTTGTCCTGCAAATCCTTGAACGCCTCGCCGGTCTCGTTGCCTTCGAGCACGAACGACGCAACATCGCCGTTGAAATCCATGCGGAAGAGCATCAGGACGGCAACCAGTGTGATTACACCGGTGAGAGCGAGGATCTGCTTCGAGTGACCGACGATGACACGAGCGATTCTGTCCATGAGTCCTCCTGACGAGGAGGTTAGCTAGACGGCGTTGACGCTCTCCGTCACCTCGTCGAGCCAGGCTGCAAACAAGCGCTCGGCCCGCGCGGCGTTGTCGCCATCGCCCGCCTGAACGGCCGCCAGGAACTCATCGGGATCAACCCCGGCCTCGATGAGCTGGTCGGGTCCGTGCGCCGCGATCCATGACTCGACCATGGCTGCGGACGCTTCGGGATGACTCTGGATTGCGACCGCACTCCCGTAGCGAAAGGCGTGCGGGTACCGGTCGCTGGCGACCAGCACCTCAGTACCCGGTGGCGGTTCCCAGGTGTCACCATGAAACGACACGACCGGCGTTGCCAGGTTGCGCAAGATCGGATCGTCGGCTGCGACGATGCTCAAGTCGAGCCCGGCGAATTGCACTTCTTTGCCGGGTGCCTTGTAGGCACTCCCTCCGAGCGCATCAGCCAGCAACTGGCACCCCAGACAGATGCCCAGCACGGGAACGTCATTCGCAACTGCCGCTCTCAGGTACTCCTTCTCTGCAGCGAGAAATGGAAAACTCTCTTCCTCATATGCGCCCATGATGCCGCCGAGCGAGACCACAGCAGCCACGTCACCGAGATCGGGAAGAGCGTCACCCGCATGGAGACGAACGACTGTGCTCGGCAGATTGGCCGCAGCGATGGCGGAGGCGAGGTACCCGGGCGGGACCTCGGGATTGTGCTCGAGAATGGCAATCGGTTTCATGGCACCAACTTACCGTTCCTGTCGCTGCGGACTTGTCAGGACGCAGCTGCGGCAGTGATCTTCTCGGCCTCTCGTCTCGGCTCAGCAACCGTCAGGCTCAGCCGGAACCGGGTCCGGTCGTCCTCGCGAGCACAATCGAGATCGCCGTTCATGAGACGAGCAAGAAGCCTGCTGACATACAGTCCGATACCTACGCCGCTTGGAGATTCGGCCGTTGCGTCGTTCGATTGCTCATATGGCTCGAAGATGCGATCAATGTCCTGCTCCGCAAGGTTGCCGCCATTGTCGGAGACGATCACATGCAGCGTGTTGCCCTCGAGTTCGCATTCGATTGCGATCTCGTCGCCGCCATAGCGGACCGCGTTCTCCAGCAGGTTGCGGAGAATCTGACGCAGCCGGGTCGTGTCCGCCCAGACCGGATGATCGTGGGCGTAGCTGACCACGCGGCTACGCCCGTCGTCGGGCAACGATGCAAGCGCGTATTCAACGTGCGACAGCAAGTTTGTGTTCTCCATTGCCAACCGCAACTGTGAAGGATCCGAGCGGGCGGCCACGAGAAGGTCCTCGACGATGTTGGCGGCCTCGACGGCTTGCTCGGTCATCATCGTCATCAGGTCCTGCCGGTCGTGATCGTCGAACTGTTCCCAGTTGGGCCCAATCTCGGAGGCGACGCCAAGAACCACGGTCAACGGCGTCCGCAGCTCGTGGCTGACCGTTGCCAGAAAGCGGTCTTTGCTCTCGTTCAGTTCCTGGGCAAGCCGAAGACGTTCAGCCAGATCCTCAGATCGTGCCTTGACCATTCGGCCCATCCACACGAGCAGCAGGGCAATAACGACACCGGTGCCGACAACCAGAGCGGGAACCCAGGGGGTTTGCGCAAAGTGGAAATCCGGACCTGGCCGCACAATCAGCTCCAAAGCGGTCTTGACCCCATCGGGAGATCGCCTCATCTCGAGAGCCGAACTCGATGAACCAAGCGTCGCGACGAGCTTGCCATCGAAGCGAACGTCGATCAGGTCCACCGCGTACTGCCCCTCACCGGCCGCAGCCAATGCCGACTTCAGCATGCGATCGGGCCGGAAGGCGATGCCGACCAACTGCCGCCGCCCGTCTGTGTCAGCAGGGATTGCGACTATGTAGTCCAGTCGTTCGCTTCCGTCAGTGGAGAACGGAGCGCTGAAGAAGGCGTTCCCATCGGCCCGCAACTCCTCGAATTCCGCAAGCGACAGGTCGACGTTCGGTATCTCAAAGTCGAAATGGGGCAGACCAGATTCGATATCCAGCAAGCGCTCGCCCGGTCCGGCTCCGTTTTCATCAACGGGATACGAGACCACGGTGAGCAGGGAGGTCAGAACTGAAAGGTCTATCTCCCCAACCATCGAACTCAGGTCAACCTCGTCGACGGGCTGACCGGCAAGGCTTCTCGTTCCCGTTCCCGCAAGTTCGAGGATCCTGACCTGTTCCTCGACATTGGATTGAACCGCATCGGCACCACGGCTGAGCGTATCCCGATCAGCGTTGGCCGCAGTTGCGTTCAGCCATGCAGCAACAAGGCCGCTACCCACGACTACGAGGACGGCGGCAACAAGCCACGGAAGTGACTGCCCAAAGGAGCTCTCGGCAGCGCGTCGGGTTACCACGCACTATCTGTCGGCACGCCTGCACCGATACTTAGGGAGAGTTGGTGTCAGTTTCGGACGATGCGCCGTCTCCCGACGACTGCCACAATACGCCCATGGAATTTGCCGTACAGACCGTCGGGGCCACCTACGACGAGTACCTGAACGCGGCCCGGTGGGCCGAATCGAAGGGCATGGCGGCATTCGCTATTCCCGACCACTACATCTACGGCATGAACGATGACGCGTTCAGTCGCCCCGCTTACGACGCTTTCGCCATCATGGCCGGCCTCGCCAGAGAGACCGACTCGATTGAGTTGGTCATTCTTGTGTCTCCGATCACATTTCGTCACCCGGCCGTTCTCACCAAGAATGCTGCAACCATCCAGGAGATGGCCGGGGGTCGATTCAAGCTCGGTGTCGGGACCGGGTGGCTGGAACCGGAACACGAGCGATTCGGTATTGATTTCCCTGATAGCAAGGAACGCTTCGCCAGGACTGAAGAGGCGCTCGGCTACCTGAGGGCTGCGTTCGCCGACCCGCCGGCCGACTTCAACGGCGACTTTTACAACCTCAAGGCATTCGATATGCAGCCCCGACCCGAGCTTCGCCTTGTCGTCGGCGGCACAGGCGCCGTCAAGACCCCGCGTCTTGCCGGCACATACGCCGATGAGCTCAACGCCTACCCGGCAGCACCCGACGAGTACCTGGCGAAGATCCGCCGCGCCCACCAGGCAGCATCAGCGGCCGGCCGTGACCCCGCAGCCCTGCTGATTTCGAGTTCGGGCCAGATCGTTGCTGCGGGTACCGAGCAGGAATACCGCGACAAGATGGCCGACATTGCGGAGAAGGCCGGCACGGATCCAGAAGAGCTCGAAAAGGAAGCTGCCAAGCGCAACGCGCCACGGGGTACTTGGAGCCAGGTGAGAGAGATACTCTCCGGGATGGAGCAGGCGGGCATGACGCGCTTCTACTTCCAGGGCGGGTTCGATCCCGACGACATTGAACTCAAACTAAGCAAGCTGACCTGAGGAGCCCGATGATGAATGGCGTGGAGCCGCAAGAGGGTCCAGCGTCCGGTTGGTATCGCACCTGGCTTCCTCGCGCTGCCGTCACGACGGTCGTCGTCCTCGCCGTCGGCTACGGCTCTCGGTGGGTGTTCGGCAACACAACCAACTTCATAGTCACGATCGTCATCTCGATGTTCGCTGCATTTGCCATGCTCCCTGCGGTCGAAGCACTGAGCGACCGTGGGTGGCGGCGAGGTTTAGCCACCGGTTTCGTGATGTTCACCGCTGCAACGTTCGCCGCAGTCTTTCTCTACGCACTCGTCGACGTCGCGGTTGGCCAAATCATCAAACTGATCGATCGAGTCCCCGACTACGTTGAATCCATCGTTTCGTGGGCAAACGACACCTTCAGTCTCGAGATCTCGAGCGACCAGATAATCGACGACCTGACCGCCGACCAGCGGAGGCTGCAGGACCTTTCGACCAATGCCGCGAGCGGGGTGCTGGGCCTGGCCTCCACCGCGGTCGGGCTGCTCTTCCAACTGCTCACGATCGGACTCTTTGTCTTCTACATTCTCGCCGACCTCCCCCGGCTGCGCGCAACGATCCTCCGTCGCATGCCGCCCACGCAACAACAGCACACCGACACCATCGTCAACATCACGATCGAGAAAGTCGGCGGCTACGTCTACTCACGAAGCCTTCTCGCTGCCTTCTCTGCGATCTTTCACTTCATCGCCTTCTCCGTCATTGGAGTGCCCTACGCGGTTGCATTGGCGATGTGGGTCGGCATCGTTTCGCAGTTCATCCCCACGGTCGGCACCTACCTGGCCGGGGCCTTCCCTTTGCTCATCGCATTTGCCGAGGAACCATTCGATGCGGTTCTCGTGCTCATCGCCATCCTCGTCTATCAGCAGGTCGAGAACTATCTGCTCTCACCCAGGATCACCGCAAACACAATGAATCTCCATCCCGCTGTTGCCTTCGGTGCCGCAATCGTTGGGGCATCTCTGCTCGGTGGAATCGGCGCGATCCTCGCTCTACCCGTCGCCGCGACGATCGTTGCCATCGTGCAGACATACGGCGACCACTACGAGCTCGTGACCTCCGAGACAATCGAGAGCCCCGAGGAATACGAGAGGCGGATGCGAGAGTCGGCCGAGCAGAAGGCGGCCCGACGCGCCGAGCGAGCCGAACGGCAAAGGAACTCACAGATCTCGAAGCGATCGAGGGCGCGGGCTTCGGTGGCTGAAGGCAAGCCGCCATCCCCTACCTCCCGATCTGCCCACCGGGAGGGCCGCAGGCGGGACGACTGACACCCGGTTAGTCGAACCCAGCGCTGCAAGCCTGATTCGTAGAACGAGGGAGGATCTAGGCTCTCGACGATGAACGCCACCGTCAGCGGCCCTCTGCGAGCAGCCATCATCTTGTTCGGTGTACTCGCCGGGATCGCTGGTGGGGCTCTTGCGTTGTTCACCATCGGTGAGACCTACGCAGTCGCCACCGCAGCGACGATCGCAATCGCCGCAACAATCATCGCCTTCTCGGCACCGGTGCTGCTGGGCCGTGTCGTCCTGGTATTGCTGATTTTGACCTTCGCCGGAACGGTCCTGACCGGCGCCTACGGTGCGATCCAGATCCTCGCCGCACTGGCCGGAAACCAATCGGGACCGGTTGATGCGCCTGATCCCGTGGTCCTCGAGTCAGCGGAGAGGAAGATCGACCAATCGGTTGAAGACACGACGTTTCAGGTGACTCTGACGGAATCCGAGTTGAACGCAGTTCTCCTCGATTCACTGGCTGAGACCGACACTCCGTTCCAACGCATCACGATCGACATCCTGAATCCGATCGGCGAGCCGGCACTGATCGGATTCGTCGGCGACTTCAAGAACGGCCGCCTCTCGGTCGAAGGCGAACTGACGGCACACGTCGTGGGCGGCCAGGTCGAGGCCGAGTTGCTGAACGCAGATGTCGGCATGTTCACGATGCCGGGGTTCGCCCGCGACGCCGTTGAAGACATGATCGGCCGCGTCGCCGACCTGAATCGTGCTCTCGCCGACGACGGTGCCGATGTCCAGAGCATCGTGATCGGCGATGACAGCATCTCCGTCACCGGTGTGACCAGTGGAGACTCACCAATCAATGCCGAGGTGATGCTTGCTGCCTTCGGTGACCTTGGTGGGCTGGCCGGCACCGACGTTGAGGTTCCGGCCTACGAGGCTGGTGTCGACTCCGCGTCTGCCGAGGGCAGCCCGCTCTACATCGCGCTGGGAGACTCGCTGGCGGCGGCCGTCGGTATCGACGGCTACGCCGCAGGCTACGTATCCCAGCTGCACCGAGAACTGAGCTTGCGAGACGGGGCCGTGTACGGCCTGAGGAATTTCGGGGTCAGCGGGGAGACAACGGGAACGATGCTGCGCGGCGGACAGCTCGATGATGCCATCGCTTTCGGCGAGGGCCGGGAAATCGCCTATGTGACGATCAATGTCGGCGCCAACGACCTACTCGGCCACCTTGGCTCCGGACACTGCGCCGAGGACATCCTCACTCCGGCATGTGCGGAGAGAATCGACGCATCGCTGCAGGCGTACGCCGAGAACATCGACATCATCTTCAGCACCCTTGCCGATAGCTTCCCCGACGCCACGATCATCTTCCTGCAGACGTATAACCCGTTCTCTCTCGGGTTCGAAGACCAGGTTGCCTTCGAGGCCCAAAGCAACGATGCGCTCAGCTCCCTGAACTCCTCCGCAGCAATCGCGGCTGCTCGGTACGGAATCATCGTCGCCGATGGCTTCACCCCGATGCGGGGAACCACAACCGCTACGACACGCATGACTGCAACCCCGCCCGACATTCACCCCAACGAGACCGGATACGACATCCTGACTGAAGCGATCGTCTCTGTGCTGCCCTAACCTCAAATCGCGATTTCCGAAGAAAAGTGGGAACCCAAGGGCCGGGTCACGGCATCAGAAGAGGGACAAGCCAGGAATCAACCAGGGGTCATCATGAAACGCTTCACAATCGCTATCGCAGCCCTCGTAGTGCTGGCCGCGGCGTGCTCGTCTGCAGATGATGCAACGACCACGTCGATCGGCGGCTCGACACGGCCACCCATTGAGGGTGCCACGGTCTCCTACGGTCTCCAGGCATTCAATGCCTGCGACGACTTCCTCGACTACGTCAAAGACAACGCCGTCGAGCTCGTGGGGCCATGGGGCTTCCAGTACGGGTACTGGGGCCCTGTCTTCCGCGGAGACGTCATGCTCGAAGCGGCCGTCGATGATCTGGCCGCGGCAGATGGCGGAGCCAATACGTCGGCGCCGGCCGCATCACCAGAGAAGGGCGTTGACTACTCCGGCACCAACATCCAGGAACTCGGTGTCGATGAACCGGACATCATCAAGACTGATGGGCGACGCATCGTGGCCACCAGCGGCAACGTCCTCTACGTGATCGACGTGACCGGTGACGAGCCGCGTCTCGCCGGCCAGACCACACTCGACGTTGGCTGGGCCAGCGACATGTTCCTCTACGAGGACAAGGTTCTCGTCATGGCTTATGGCGACAGCTATGCATCACCCATGGTCGATGTCGGCATCGCCGAGGACGTGGCGTACTACTCGCCGCCGAGCCCGATCACCAACATCATCGAGGTCGACATTTCCGACATCGAAGACCCCGATGTCGAGCGCGTCCTCTACATAGACGGCAACAAGGTGAGTGCCAGGATGGTCGGCGACTCGGTTCGTCTTGTCGTCAGCTCGATGCCGACCGGCCTCCAGTTCAAGTACCCCGAGACCAACGGCCTCAAGGCCGAGCGTGACGCCGAGGAGTACAACCGCCAGGTGATCCTCGACTCGACCATCGATAACTGGGTTCCCTACTACATCCTCGAGAACGCATCCGGTCGGGTGCTCTCTGAAGGAAACCTGCTCGATTGCTCGAGCGCACATCATCCCGAGGAGTTCTCCGGCGTCGAGATGCTCAACGTGGTGACCATCGACATGGCTAACAACATGGCCATCGACGATGCAGTTGGCGTGCTTGCCTCCGGCGACATCGTCTACTCGTCAACAGATGCGATGTACATCGCATCGGCCGCCTGGAGGAACTGGGATACATTCAGCGAGGACGACGCAGAGGACGCCATCAGCAGGCACACAACCGACATCCACAAGTTCGATATCTCCGATCCCAAGTCGACGCAGTACGTCGCCACCGGGCGTGTCGAGGGCTTCATGCTGAGCCAGTGGTCCATGTCGGAGTACGAGGGCAATTTGCGAGTGGCAACCACTTCATCACCGGATTGGTGGTGGGGCGCTGCTGATGACTCGGAAAGCTTCGTCACCGTGTTCGAAGAGGACAGCGGCGAACTCGTCCAGGTCGGCCAGGTCGGCGGTCTGGGCAAGGGGGAACGGATCTACTCGGTTCGCTTCATCGACGACGTCGGCTACGTGGTCACCTTCCGCCAGACCGACCCGCTGTACACGATTGATCTCTCCGACCCGACCAGCCCCGAGGTAGTCGGTGAGCTGAAGATTCTCGGCTACTCGGCCTATCTGCATCCGGTTGGCGAAGGTCTTCTCCTTGGAGTCGGCCAGGACGCAACCGAGGAGGGACGCACGCTCGGCACGCAGATCTCTCTGTTCGATGTCAGCGACCCGGCCAACCCGACCCGGATCCACAACTACACATTCGACGACGGCTACTCCAGCGTCGAATGGGACCATCGGGCGTTCCTGCACTGGCCGGAGACCGGCCTGACAGTCATCCCCGTCTCCGCATGGAGCTGGGATGAGGAGTCCGAGACCGAGAGCGGATTCGTCGGAGCCATCGCGATCAAGGCCACCGAGGACGGCATCGAGGAAATCGGACGGATCACCCACAAGCCGAAGGACGTCGAGAACGAGGAGTACTGGTGGGGCCCAACCATCGAGCGTTCGATGGTGATCGGCGACAGCCTCTACACCTACTCGTACGACGGCATTCTGCAGAGCGACCTGGAGAGCCTGGAGACCGGAACCTACCTGAGTTTCTGGGGCTAGCGCCACAAGCGCCACGACGATGGAAGCGGCCCCCAGTTTGGGGGCCGCTTCTGTAGGGGGAAGCACCGCCGCCGCAGGCGGGGTGGAGTCTTGTCGGTCCCCGTCGGATGCGATCCGTTTCGAGTTCGATGAGATCGAACTCTGCCTTCGGGGGG
>SWCD01006001.1_pt1 | contig 93888 bp, 70 predicted proteins | sample 4693011 | NCBI WGS metagenome assembly SWCD01 (sample SAMN10267278, study PRJNA491770) | bioreactor metagenome | isolation source: DHS bioreactor inoculated with marine | place: Japan: Omine Ridge, Nankai Trough | reverse complement strand
GGGGATGGGCAGTGAAACCGTGGAGCTATTGTTCCAGGAAGGATTGATCACCAATTACGCCGATCTCTACACCCTTACCAAGGAGCAATTACTGCCTTTGGAGCGGATGGCCGAGAAGTCGGCCGAAAATTTGATCGGAGGGGTTGCGCAGTCGGTCAATATTCCATTTGAAAGGGTGCTGTTTGCTTTGGGAATCCGGTTTGTGGGTGAGACCGTAGCCAAAAAGTTGGCCAGAGCTTATAAAAATATAGATAATTTGATGGTGGCCTCAACCGAAGACCTTGTTCAAGTTGATGAAATAGGACAAAGAATAGCGGAAAGCGTGGTGGAATTCTTCCAAAACGAAAAGAATCTGGAAATCATAGCACGATTAAGGGGTTACGGGCTGCAATTTGAAATTTCTGCGGAAAAGTTGCAAAATCAAACTGACAAATTGAAAGGATCCACCTTCGTGGTCTCGGGCGTATTTCAAAAATTAAGTCGGGACGAGCTCAAAAAATTGATCGAGGATAATGGGGGCAAAGTTGCCTCATCCATCTCGGCCAAGACCAGCTATCTGGTTGCGGGCGACAACATGGGACCGAGTAAAAAAACCAAAGCGGAAAACTTGGGGGTGCCGATTATTTCGGAGGATGATTTTCTGGGGATGTTGACTCCTTAACCCTCCGTACGGAAACGGAAAGCTCTAAACCAATTAACAATCCAACTAATGTCCATACCAAAAAACTATACTGAATTTCAACAGACTTTATCCGCTTCGACACCTCCAAAAGGGTGGCCGGAGCCTTTATCTTCAATGTGGTACGATTCGAAGGATGATTGGGGTCAGGCCCATGAAATAGGTCAGGAAATCCATTCTGCCATAGGGAGTTGGATCCATGGTTACCTCCATATCAAGGAAGGGGACGAGTCCAATGCCAGATATTGGTACAATAGGGCGCAAAGAAAATATCCCGATTACGGTTTGGAAAAGGAGCAGAAAGTAATTATAGAGTATATTTTAAATCAATTTAATAATCCGAATACTCGGTAGGATACAAAAATGTGATATCCGCATGGGAAACGTTGTTTTTATATTTTGGGTCCACCTTTAATTTGCTCCATTCCGGGGAACTAAAGAAGGCTTCCCAGAGCGCATCCCTGCTTTTTTGATCCGTAAAGCTGGTCATATACATCAAATTGGGCATTTTAGGTCCGGAAAGCACTTCCCCATAAAATATAGCATTGAATTGTAAGCGGTCAAAGAGCTGTATTTCCCCTCCTTTATTGAACATATCCACTTTATTCCGATTATAGGCCTCGGTGGCGGACTCGTAACTGCGCAGTTCATAAACCCGATCTTTTCTTGGGGAGTCCAAATCCGGTGTTTTCAAGACCGGCATTCCTTCAAAAGCTTTGAGCAAAACAGATTCAATGCGATGATAGGGAACTTCTTCGTAAGATGCGTCGACATAAGGTTTCCCTGCCATCTTTAAGGTATTGTCGGCGGCCAATTTTGTTTCCAATGTTTCAAATTGTTCCATAGTTGCAAAAGGAATCAAAACATAAATTTGTTTTGGGTTGGTGGTATCGGTAGGCCTAGGTTTAAAAACCCCGACCGGACCTATTTTCATTCTTTTTAACGCGGGCAGGTAGGCGGCACTCAGATACTGATCCGTGGTTTGCACCTGCTGATCGTTATCCATGGCGTAAATTTTGATTTGATAATATTGTGGTTCCTGGGCCTGTATGCTAAAGCATACAAGGAACAACACAACAACATGGGCGATAGTTTGAATTTTATTCTTCATAGGGAGAAAATTAATGAATTTGATGATGGAATTGTTTATTTCCCGCTTCTTTTTTTAAACGGCATTAAATTTTATAGGGTAAATCCTCGAATAGGGATATATTCTGCATTTTAGAACTGGATGATCTAGGGATTTAAATTTTTGACAAACTAACAAATCCAAACCTAAAAGATTAGAATCTGTGACCGCCTTTGCTTTAATCTAGCTCTGTATTCGTATTTTGACCAAAACTTGAAATTTATTGATTTTTGGCGCGATACCCATTATAGAACAGAGCCATCTCAATTTTTATTTTTCTCCGATTGAAATTGTTAAGGGATTGACAATACAATTGATTAAATGAGTTGATACGATAGTTCCAATCCTGTGCTGGAAATTCGGAATTTGCCACTAAGCCGCTTCACTATCCACTTTTTTAAATATCTTTGGCAAAACAACCATTAGGGACTATTCCGTAGTCTCCAAGAAAACTGTAACACATGTCTTATAATTTATTAAAAGGAAAAAAAGGGATAATATTTGGGGCCTTGGATGAGAATTCAATTGCATGGAAAACAGCGGTAAGGGTTCATGAAGAAGGAGGGACGTTCGTATTGACCAATGCACCGATTGCCATGCGGATGGGACAAATTAAGGAATTGGCCCAAAAAACAGGATCGGAAATAATCCCTGCCGATGCAACTAGTGAAGAGGATTTGAACAATTTGATTTCCAAATCAATGGAAATCCTGGGCGGAAAATTGGATTTTGTATTGCACTCCATCGGGATGTCCATCAACGTTCGCAAAGGACGGCACTATACCGATCAAAACTATGAATTTACGGATAAGGGATGGGATGTCTCCGCCTTGTCCTTCCACAAAGTATTGCAGGGTCTTTATAAGGCAGATGCCATGAATCCATGGGGCAGTATCGTCGCCCTTACCTATATGGCTGCCCAACGTGTTTTTCCCGATTATAATGACATGGCGGACAACAAGGCCTATTTGGAATCCATAGCCCGAAGTTTCGGCTATTTCTTTGGAAAGGAAAAGCAGGTCAGGGTAAATACCATTTCCCAATCCCCGACCCCGACTACGGCCGGACAAGGTGTAAAGGGATTTGATGGCTTTATCAACTACGCGGACAAGATGTCGCCTCTTGGCAATGCAACCGCCCAAGATTGTGCCGATTATACCGTATCTTTGTTTTCGGACTTGACAAAAAAGGTTACCATGCAAAATCTTTATCATGATGGAGGGTTCTCCAATATGGGGGTGAGCCAAGAAGTAATGGAAAAATTTTCTGAATAACGATTGACAATATTATTTTAAGCCATGCGCCACAAACGCATGGCTTTTATGTTTACGCCAAAATCTTATGGACGTTTTTTTTTCTTTTATAGTTCCTGTGTACAACAGACCCAATGAGATACGGGAGTTGTTGGACAGCTTTTTGGCTCAGGACTATAAGGAGGAATATGAAATAGTAATTGTGGAAGATGGCTCAACGATTGATTCGGAAAGTGAAATCGAGTCCTTTTCCGATCGTTTGAACATTACGTATTTAAAAAAGCCGAATTCAGGTCCGGGCGATTCGCGGAACTACGGAATGAGAAGGGCCAAGGGCAACTATTTTATTGTTCTTGATTCCGATTGCATCTTGCCACCCCATTATTTGTCAACGGTAGCCACATCGTTGAAAGGACAATTTGTACACTGTTTCGGCGGTCCGGATGCGGCCCACGCCTCGTTTAGCAATGTGCAAAAGGCCATTAACTATGCAATGACATCACTGTTGACAACGGGGGGAATTAGAGGTAGGAAGTCGGCCATTGATAAGTTTCAACCAAGAAGCTTTAATATGGGTATTTCCAAAATTGCTTTTGAGAAAACCCAAGGGTTCGGAAATATTCATCCAGGGGAAGATCCGGACCTAACTTTCCGTATTTGGGATGCCGGGTTTGAAACAAGGTTGATTCCTGATGCTTTTGTCTATCACAAGAGACGGATAGATTGGAGGCGGTTTATGATTCAGGTAAACAAATTTGGAATGGTCAGGCCTATTTTAAATTTATGGCACCCAAAAACCGCCAAGCTCACCTATTGGTTTCCAACTTTGTTTTGCATTGGATTTTTGTTCTCCTGTTTTTTTTGGATTTTTGGACCAGATGCAATTCGCAGTTGGCCATTGATGGGATATCTGTTTTACTTTATGCTGGTCTTTGCCGACTCGTTCCTTAAAAATAAAAACTTGACCATATCCTTATTGTCGATTATGGCAGTTGTTATCCAATTTGTAGGCTATGGTACCGGTTTTTTAAAATCGAGCTTAATGTTGCATTTCTCCAAAAAAAATGTTTGGGATTTATTCCCTAAATTATTTTTTAGGCCTAATTTGTAGTGGGTAAAAAGGTAATTAACTAGTATCCGCCCATATAGTAAGGTGACCGAACTGGGGGAGTTCAAGAATAACGCTTGCAACGATTTGAAAACCTGTGCGCCTGTACCATAAACTGGGCGATATAGTCCTTAAATCGACAGAATGCAGTTATCGAAACGTATGGACGGGCACACTGTAACGAATTGAAAGAGTTTAAATGAATTCAGGAATAAAAAATAGGGCAAACGGATGGAATAAAAGAAAGGTGAAAGTTTTTTCATTCTTTTTGGGGTGTTCTGCCCTGCTTTGGTTTATCAGCAATCTCTCGGAAACGTACGTTAGCAACTCTACATTTAAATTGGAATATACCCATGTACCGGACAGCCTGACTTTGGAACACGCTTCAAAAGACAGGATCGAGGTGCAATTAAGGGCCCGTGGTTTTCAATTTCTGGGATTTAGTTTTCGGCCAAAAAAAATAGACATCGACCTTTCCCAAGTAAAAAAAGGGGGAGACCGGTATTATATTCCGGAATACGTGTACAAGAACCAAATAGAAAGGAAGTTGCCACTCTCCATTACGTTGTTGAATTTGGACACAAGTGATACTTTGTTTTTTGATTTTCACAAATTGTATACTAAGGTAGTCCCGGTTTATTCCAAAGTTAAAATTGATCTGGAACAAAATTATTTACTCGATGGAAAGTTGACCATTTTCCCGGATTCCATTGCTGTTAAAGGTCCAAGTAAGGAATTGGATACAATAACGGGGGTCTGGACAGAGCCTAGCGAACTGAAAGGAGTAAATGCCGATTTTTCAATAAATGTGCCGTTACATAAGTTCAAGGCCTTGAAGCACACCACTTTTTCTTCCGATTCGGTCAGTATATCAGCAACGGTATATCGCTTTTCGGAAAAAATAATCGATGTTGCCGTTGAGGTTGTGAACCTACCGGAGGATGTAGAGATCAAAACATTTCCAGACAAGGTGCCCGTGTTGTGCAGGGGGAAATTAGATCAATTGAAGAACTTGAATCCGATGGATTTTAAACTTGTTGTAAACTACGATTCAATTAAGGAGGAGGGGGACGCCACATTAAACTTGGTGTTGAAAAAAATACCGGATAATATCCAAAGTGCCCTTCCCCTAGAAAAGAAGGTGGAATATATACTTAAGAAATAAGGACCGGGCCCATGAACCGCGAACCATTAATCTGGAGCCAAGTATTCGGAGTCAAGAATCAAGAGCCAAGTCACTTATGGGAACCCGTGGCCGGGAATGCGAACCTTGCCTTCCCTGGTTGGATTAGTTTATGAGTTTATAAAAAGACTAATTATTGATAATCAGTTGTTTAAGATGCGTGTATGATGATAGGACCAAGTGCCAAAATAAGGCATGGTACATTTCATAAATTAGGAACAAAAGTAAATGTAGTCACTTTTTCTTTTGTCTTTTCTCTTTGTTCCCTTTTCTTTTGTCTCATTTCTATGTTCTCTTTTTTAAGCAATTAATTTAAAATATATACTTGTGAAGGTTATCGGGCTTACGGGAGGCATAGGAAGTGGAAAATCGACGGTATGCCGAATGTTCCGGGATTTAGGTGTACCGGTATATGATTCGGACAAAGAGGCGAAGTTGTTGATGCAAAACTCACGGGAAATCCGCGCTGGCCTGGAAGCTCTTTTTGGGAAAGAGGCATTTATTGGGGATATTTTGAATCGAGAATTAATCGCCAACAAGGTGTTTACCGATAAAAGTTTATTGCAACAACTTAACCGTTTGGTTCATCCAGTAGTCCGCCAGCATTTTTTGTCTTGGCAAAAGAAACAGACATTTCCCTATGTTGTTCAAGAAGCGGCCATTATCTTTGAGAATGGCTCACATTCCAACTATGACAAGATCATTTTGGTTACCGCCCCAAAGGAAATTCGGATAAAAAGGGTCATGTTAAGGGATGGAAGCACCAGGAAGAACATCCTGGATAGAATGAAAAACCAATGGACCGATCGTCAAAAGAGAAAACTTTCGGATTTTGTGATAATTAACGTGAATTTGGAAGATACAAAGATAAAAGTTGAGCAAATTCACAGTGAGATTCTAAAAGATTAGCAATTTCAACTCAAATTTTAACATTTTTGTTAAGGTTTGGTTAAATGCACGACCCCCTAAATGTTAAATTTCTAATTTTGTGCCAATGAATAAGAAGTTGTTCGCTCTTCTGGTTATTCTAATGAGCTTGTCCCTAATCGGGATAATTTTTGTCCAAGGCTATTGGATTAAAAAATCGGTTCAGGATAAGGAAGAACAGTTTTCCAATGCGGTTTCCGATGTGCTCAACAAAGTTACCGATAAGATTGAAAACAGGGAGATTAAGGAATATTCAGACAAGTATTTTAATTTAGTTGACAGTATAGGTAGCCCGAAGGTATCCCACCTTAAAAATTTCTCATTTGTAGATCGGGATGAAAATTCAAATGAGATCATGTTTTACTCCCATGGTATATTGGAGGAGGATTACAACATAGCCTCCACGTTCTTTGACAATGACAACAAGGATACCGATAGCACTACTATAAAGAACTTTACGAGCAAAAGGACCAAGATTATTTATAAGGAAGACTATGATCTGGACGGAAAAAGATACAAACTAAGTCCAATACAAAGATTTGAAAAAATAAGCGAGCTGTCCAAAACGGAAAAGTTTGCGTTCGATGATGTCTTGAGGGAATTCGCCCAGAAAAGACCTTTGCATAAACGGGTGTCCAAGCAAGAACTGGAACTATTGCTGGGCAGGGAACTTAAAAACAGGGGAATAGACATAGACTATGAATACGGGATCTACAGTAGGGGACTGCCGACAAAAGTAAGATCTGCCGGTTTTAAAATAGGGGGATCGACCGTTTATAAAGCGCCCATTTTTAAGGACAGTGATGGAATAAGTGATTTTTCACTTTTGGTCAATTTTCCCAAAAAGAAAATATTCCTGATCAATTCCATATTGGGTATGGCCATTTTATCCCTGTTGTTCACCCTGGTTATTATGGTGGCCTATGCGGGTGCCATTTATCAATTGATTAGGCAAAAACAGATCTCCGAGATTAAGTCGGACTTTATCAACAATATGACCCATGAGTTCAAAACTCCGATTGCCACTATAAATCTTGCAGTCGAGGCCATTCGGAATCCAAAAATAATTGGCGACCAGGAGAAGGTAATGAGGTATTTGCAAATGATCAAGGACGAGAATAAACGGATGCATGCACAGGTGGAGAATGTACTTCGAATATCAAAGTTGGAAAAAAACCAGCTGGATATTAGCAAGGATAGGGTTAACGTACATGAAATAATAGAGGACGCCATAACCCATGTTAATTTAATTGTTGCAGATAGGGGAGGATATATTAAAACCCACATGGATGCCCATAGATCGGAAGTGTTGGCCAATGAGATGCACCTCACCAACGTAATTGTGAATATTTTGGACAATGCCATTAAATATTCACCCGAAGCCCCTAAAATTGATGTTTTTACCGAACAGGCCAAGAATTATATAGTGATAAAGATACAGGATCAAGGTGCTGGCATGAGCAAGGGGGTCCTAAAAAAAGTTTTTGAAAAATTTTATAGGGAACATACTGGGGATATACATAACGTAAAAGGTCACGGTTTAGGTTTGTCCTATGTAAAAAGAATTGTTGATGATCATCAAGGCGATGTGTATGCCGAGAGTGAAAAGGGGAAAGGCAGTACCTTTTATATAAAACTACCTTTAATTTAATAAATTATGGAAACAGTAAATAAGAAAATACTTTTGGTGGAAGATGATCCCAATTTTGGGATTGTCCTAAAGGATTATTTGGCCATGAACGACTTTGATGTTGTTTTGGCCAAAAATGGAATGGAGGGGTTTGAAAAATTTAAAAAAGATAACTTTGACATTTGTATATTGGACGTAATGATGCCCTACAAGGACGGCTTTACCTTGGCCAGGGAAATCCGGGAAAAGAATGAAAATGTTCCCATAGTATTCCTTACCGCTAAAACCATGAAGGAAGATGTGCTTAAGGGATATAAAGCGGGAGCTGACGATTATTTGAACAAACCTTTCGATTCCGAAGTTCTTTTGGTGAAACTAAGGGCTATTCTTCAAAGAAAGGCTTCCAATACTTTGGCGGACAGTAAGAAATTTGAATTTAAAATTGGGAATTTCCATTTAAATTCCAAGTTGCGCTTTCTTAAATATAAAGATGAGGAAGCTATAAAGTTGTCTCCAAAGGAAAATGAACTGTTGCGTCTTTTGGCACTACATGAAAATGACTTGATGCCAAGGGAGTTGGCGCTTACCAAAATATGGAGGGACGATAATTATTTTACCTCAAGAAGTATGGACGTGTATATCGCCAAACTTCGTAAATATCTTAAAGTGGACGATACCGTTGAAATTCTCAACATCCATGGGGAAGGATTTAGGCTGCTGGTGAAAACGGATGAAATGAATTAAAAAAATGCTTTGAATTAAAAAAGGGGTTCGTGATGCGAACCCTTTTTTATTTTTTGGCATCCATTTTAGGATTTTTTTTCAGGATTTCCTCCACGATGGCTTCCGGTGATTTTGAAATGGATATAACTAAAGCATGTTTTGGGATTTCCAAGGCATCAAATTGCGATCGCAGTAGGGATGGAGGCATATAGTGCCCTTTTCTTTCTTCCATTCGTCCATGGATCAATTCGAAAGATCCGTGTAGATATACCCACACTACATTTTTTTCAATACCGTTGTCCAAAATCCTTCGATACGATACTTTAAGGGCAGAACAGGCAATAATTGCCCCTTTTTTTAAATTTTTCTTTGCCAGGGCGTTCAGGGTTAATAGCCATCCATGACGGTCATCATCGTTCAAGGGGATACCCGCTTCCATTTTTTCGATATTGGAATCGGGATGAAAATCATCCCCATCAAAAAACGGGATATCCAACGCTTTGGCCAGCAATTTCCCAACTGTGGTCTTACCGCAACCAGAAACGCCCATAATGTAAAAAACAGGTGTATTATCCATTGATTTTAGGTTTAAGATCCAACGTATTTTTTATCTTATCCATTAGTAACGGGGTAGGGTCGTCATAAGCTACCCATAAAATATCTTTGTTCTTTCTATACCAGGTTAGCTGCCTTTTTGCAAATCTTCGGGTATTCTTTTTAATTTCCGATATTGCCGTAGATAGATCATGTTCCCCATCAAAATAGGCAAAAAGTTCCTTGTAGCCAACGGTTTGGAGCGCATTTAGTGCATGGTGTTCCTTTAGGGATTGAGCTTCCTCCAACAATCCCTGTTGCATCATTTGGTCAACCCTTTGGTTTATGCGGCCATAAATCACATCTCGACCAGCGGAGATGCCTATGGTAAGTGTCTCAAAGGAACGTTTGGGGATGTTCTTGTTCAAAAAAGAAGAATATGGTTTTCCGGTACCGATGGAGACTTCCAAGGCTCGGATCAAACGATGAGGATTGTCCATATCTACTTGGTCTGCATAGGATGGGTCTAATTCCTGTAATTTATGTTGAAGTTCTTGTATCCCCTTTTCCTTGAAAATGATATTGAGCTCCTGCCTGATCGATGGGTCCACCTTTGGAAATTTATCAAGACCATTTATCACGGCATCTACGTAGAGACCGCTGCCGCCAACCATGACAACAATATCTTTATCCATGTACAATTTTTCGAGTAGACTTAATGCGTCCCTTTCAAAATCCCCAACGGAGTAATCTTCAAAAATGCTTTTATGTTGAATGAAATGATGGATAATCGTTTCCAATTCGTCCTTTGAAGGAACGGCAGTGCCTATGGACATTTCCTTGTAAAACTGACGGGAGTCTGCAGAGATGATCTCGGTATCAAAATATTGGGCTACGGCAATGGCCAGGTTAGTTTTTCCTATAGCTGTTGGCCCAACGATGCAGATGAGTTTTTTTTTGGCCATCATAAGTTGCTTCCACAATTATAACAGTAAATGGCGTCGTCCCTATGGCCCTCATAAGAGCAATTGGGGCAAGATTGGGTATTTACATGGACAAAATGATTCTCACCCAACTTAGGTTTTTTGTTATCCGACTTGCCGAATTCCATTGTCACAATTCCAGTAGGCACGGCGATAATACCATAACCCAAAAGCATAATTACGGTTGCGATCATCTGCCCCGGAAGGGTCTGGGGGGCAATGTCCCCATATCCAACCGTGGTCAAGGTCACAATGGTCCAGTAAATACTTGCCGGAATACTTGTGAATCCTGTTTCTTGCACGTTTCCTTCGATCAAATACATAAGTGTTCCCAGAATTACGGACAAAATGAGGACCACATAAAGAAAGACGGATATTTTGGTTCGGCTGGCCTTTAGCGCCCGGGCAAGCTGGGAGGCTTCCCCTAAAAATCGGACCAGTTTTAAAATCCGAAAAATACGCAATAACCTTAAAGCCCGTAATGTCAACAAGGCCTGTGATCCGGCTAAAATATAAGAAAGATATAGTGGTATGGTGGAAACAAAATCTATGATTCTATAAAAACTGAATATATACTTGGAAGGTTTGCCAATGCACACAATGCGGGCGATGTACTCGATAGTAAAAAAAATAGTGATTATCCACTCCAAGGCCAACAAGATACCATGGTACTTTTCGTCTATTCCCTTAACACTTTCCAGCATAACCAAGATTACGCTAATAAGGATAAGAATGATCAATACAAGATCGAACCACTTCCCCATAGGGGTGTCCGCCTCGTAGATTATCTCATGGAGTCTTTCCTTCCAGTTTGGAGGTACCTTAAGTCTTTCCTTCCAGTTTGAAGTTGCTTTTTTGTTTTTCAAAGCTTTTCTGGTTGTAGCTCCATGATTTTTAGAGCCTTGTTTTTCCTAAGATAGGACATAATAATGTGGGTTGTATCGGCATCTCCCTCCATAGGCACAATAAGTGATTCCAGAATGGAGAGCTTATTGATTTGGTTGTTAAGGTCGTAAAAGCCGTAGCCCTTCAATTTCCCGTTTTTAATTAATATGGCACTGTGCTCCCCAATTTCCCTGCCCTTATCCAGGAGTATTAAATTCTTTTTGGCAAAGCAATATTTGTCCAAAGCCTCTTTTGCCCTTTGGTTGTAGGTAATTGGTTCCTCATTTAAATCACACATCCCATCGCGTTTGCCTTCATTGTGCGTTGATTCTGAAATTCCATTTATATTTTCACACAATTGATACTCTTCCGTAATTTTTCGTAACCAATTCTTGGCATTTACCATACTGTTGAAGGTAACCAAAGCTTTCAGATCCTTCTTTAGGGAACTGACAGATAAAGCCAAATAACCATCTTGGTTAGTGGTAGCATAAATACCGTGCGAGAACAATTTCCCTTTATGGTTGGGGTTGTATTTGGGGCGGTTTCTTTTTAATTCCCCATTTTCCTTGAGTATGGCTACCAATTCACTACCTGTTGTTTCGTAGGTAACCTTTTTGGTTTCTTTTTGGATTTTTCGAGCATTTTGTCCGTCGTTCGTAAAATGTTGATTGACACTTTTTTTAATATTGTTGCTTTTGCCTAAAAAAATGATATCCCCATCCTTATTGTGCATGTAGTAAACCCCTGTCTCTGATGGTAATTGCTCGACAATATCCAACTGTCTAGGGGAGAGTTCCCCCAATGTTTCCTCCTTTATAACCGTTTTAATGATGGTTTTGTCCTGGTCTTTTGAAAGCAATAGTTTAAACAATTTTAAAGTAGCCAAAGCATCGCCATTTGCCCTGTGTCGATCGCTGACAGGAATTCCCAGGGAGCGGACAAGCTTGCCCAAGCTATAGGATTCGGCCTCGGGAATAAGCTGTTGGGAAAGATCGACCGTGCAGAGGGTTTTCCTTTCAAAATTATACCCCAAACGCTTAAATTCGGTTCTCAGGATTCGATAGTCGAATTGGGCGTTATGTGCCACAATAACTGCATCTTGGGTAATCTCCACGATTCGCTTGGCCACCTCGTAAAACTTTGGGGCGGACTCGAGCATTTGATTATTGATTTTCGTAAGGTTTACAACAAAAGGCTGGATCTCCTTCTCCGGATTTACTAGACTGATAAATTGATCGACTACCTGATGCCCATCAAACTTATGGATGGCGATTTCGGTAATACCTTCTTCGTTGTATTTTCCACCAGTAGTTTCAATGTCAAGTATGGCGTACATGTACTTTATTTATTGAATTCATTCTTAGACCAGGCCATTTTCAATCCTGTTTCTTATAGGTTGTCACAAAGATAGGTATTCACTTCCCTTTTGTGGGTCAGACCGTTACATTACTTTAAATTCTTGCCTGGTGGCGGTTTCGCCTGGGAATGGCAAAAGATTCCTACCTCTTCCCAAATATACTGCTTCCGATCCTTACCATGTTACTACCTTCTTCCACTGCAATTTTATAATCCCCACTCATTCCCATGGACAGGATGGAAACCTCGGGAATAATATTTTTCGACTTATTCAAAAGGGACTTTAGATATCGGAATTCCTTTCGAATTTGATTGTTATCTTCCGTAAAAGTAGCCATTCCCATCAATCCTAAAACCCTTACGTTCAACAATTCGCCAAGATTTTTTGAAGTGATAATTTCATTCAACTCGGATTGATCCAAACCAAATTTAGTTTCTTCCTCGGCAATGTGGACCTGCAAAAGACAATCAATTTTTCTGTTGACATTTTTGGCCTGCTTGTTAATTTCCTTTAGGAGCTTAAAGCTGTCCACCCCATGCACCAATGACACGTAGGGAGCCATATACTTCACCTTATTGCGTTGCACGTGACCGATCATATGCCATTTAATGTCCTTTGGCAAGGCATTCCATTTTTCGGTCATTTCCTGTATCTTGTTCTCCCCAAAAATACGCTGGCCCGCATTATAAGCTTCCATGATTTCGGCTACTGGTTTGGTCTTGGAAACCGCAACCAAAGTAACATCCTCGGGCAAGCTGTTCTTAATTTTTATTAAATTTTCCGCAATGGGCATGCTGTGTTAATTTGTTTGTTCTAAGACGAAATATATTGCGTCCAAATTGTTTGGAAGTTGCTTTTATAAGTTTACATATTTAGAAACTAGAAACTAGAAACTAGAAACTAGAAACTAGAAACTAGAAACTAGAAACTAGAAACTAGAAACTAGAAACCAGACAAAAGTTTATGGGTTTATGAGTTTATTTTTTTTATTTTACTTTTACTTTAACCTAAACCTAGGTGCAACATGCTCCGCCTTCTTGGATTCTGAATAATCATAAAATCCTTCCCCCGACTTAATGCCTAATTTTCCGGCGATCACCATATTTACCAAAAGGGGACAGGGTGCATATTTTGGGTTTCTAAACCCATTGTACATGACGTTCAAGATAGAAAGGCACACATCCAACCCAATAAAATCCGCCAACTGCAATGGACCCATAGGATGGGCCATCCCCAATTTCATCACGGTGTCTATTTCTACTACCCCGGCGACCCCGTGGTGCAAGGTTTCTATGGCCTCATTGATCATGGGCATCAGGATGCGGTTTGCCACAAATCCAGGGTAATCATTTACCTCGGTAGGGGCCTTGCCCAAATTCTTTGCAAGTTCCATGATGGTATTGGTCGTTTCATCGGAAGTGTTATAACCCCGTATTACTTCCACCAAGGGCATCAAGGGGACCGGATTCATAAAATGCATTCCGATTACCTTGTCGGGACGTTGCGTGGCCCCTGCGATCTGGGTGATGGAAATGGAGGAGGTATTTGTGGCAAGAATGGTTTTTTGGGGACACCCCAAATCTAGTTCCTCAAAAATTTTCAATTTCAGTTCCACATCTTCCACCGCAGCCTCTACAACCAAATCTACGTCCTTGACCCCTTCGGAAATAGATGTATAAGTGGTGATATTGGTCAGGGCCTCCTTTTTTTCCTGAGCTGTGATTTTTTCCTTGTCCACCATCCGGTCTAGATTTTTTGCTATGGTGGCCAAACCTTTATCTAGGGACGCCTGGGAAATATCGATAAGGTTGACTTTATAACCGTTCTGGGCAAACACATGGGCTATTCCGTTGCCCATTGTTCCCGAACCTATAACCGCAATTTGCATATGTAGTTTTCTTCCTTCCCGCGAAGGCGGGAATCTGTTAATAATTGATTTTATGTTTCATCATTCCCGCCCTTCGACTTCCTGCCCGACTTTGACAGGCGGGGGCTTAGGATAAACTTAGGCGGGAATCTATTCGTTTCAGGTTTCAAATGGAGACGCAAGCATTGCGTCTCATCACCCCTGTATTACCAGTTTTATAATTGGTCTTGGCTTCTTGGTTCTTTTATCTTGTTTCCTATTTAAAACGACGCGATCACTTTTAAAGCCACTTTTAGGGCATTGGTCCCCTGTTTTAGGGTCACCACGGGAACAGTGTCGTTTACGATAGCATCAGCAAAAGTTTCGAGTTCATCCATAATGGCGTTGTTGGTCGCAATATCCGGGTTTTCAAAATAGATCTGCTTTTTAACCCCTTCCGCATTTTCAAGGATCATATCAAAATCCCCAGGTTGATCGGGAGCATCCTTCATCTTTACGACTTCTACCTTTTTCTCCAGGAAATCTACCGAAATATAGGCATCCCTTTGAAAAAATCGGGATTTTCTCATGTTTTTTAATGAAATCCTGCTCGCGGTAAGGTTGGCCACACATCCGTTCTCGAATTCGATCCTGGCGTTGGCTATATCGGGGGAATTACTAATAACCGCTACCCCGCTGGCATGGATATCCTTTACTTCGGAATCAACTACGCTTAGGATGGCATCGATATCGTGTATCATCAAGTCCAGTACTACGGGAACATCGGTACCCCTTGGGTTGAACTCGGCCAGTCGATGGGCCTCTATGAACATTGGGTTTTCAATTTTGTCCTTGACCGACATAAAGGCCGGATTAAAGCGCTCCACGTGCCCAACCTGACCCTTTACCTTGTGCTTTTTTTCAAGGGCAAGCAGTTCATCGGCCTCTTCCAAGGTATGTGTGATGGGTTTTTCGATAAAAATATGTTTCCCTTTTTCCATGGCCTTTTTGGCACATTCAAAATGGGATAGGGTGGGGGTCACGATATCAACAACATCCACAGCGTCCATTAATTTGTGTAGATTGTCAAAATAGGTATACCCCAATTCGTCCGAGACCTTTTTTCCGTTGATGGCATCCGGATCGTAAAATCCGATCAATTCATACTTTTTCGATTCGTTCAACAGACGGAGGTGAATTTTCCCCAAATGGCCCGCTCCCAAGACTCCTACTTTGAGCATATATTTGTTTTTAGTCAAAAATAGGGATAGTTTGTAAGTTTATCGAATTGGACAATTAAAACTTTTGTTATTTTGTTCGGAAAATTGGCCCTCATTATTTTAAACTAAGGGCCTGGAATTTATCTTTGATCTTTTCACTATATTCTTATTCCAGTTTTAGAACTTCATACTTGAACTTGAACTTTGATGGTGTCTATCAACAAAATCAGTACTTTCGTTGTTGATTACTTTATAGGGGAGGGTTTTTATCTTTTTACAACAGTTCCTATCTTAGCGATCAAACGTCCTACAAATCTAATCTATGGAAGATAACACCCAATATACCGAAGATAACATCCGTTCACTGGACTGGAAAGAGCACATAAGGCTACGTCCGGGCATGTATATTGGAAAATTGGGCGATGGGTCTTCGGCGGACGATGGCATCTATATCCTTTTAAAAGAGGTAATCGATAACTGTATCGATGAATTTGTAATGGGGGCCGGAAAAACCATAGAAATTTCTATCAAGGACAATGTGGTCAATGTCCGCGATTACGGTCGTGGCATTCCCTTGGGCAAAGTGGTAGATGTGGTGTCCAAGATGAACACCGGAGGAAAATACGACAGTAAGGCATTTAAAAAATCAGTTGGCCTTAACGGCGTAGGGACGAAGGCCGTGAACGCCCTTTCCAGTTTTTTTAAGGTAGAATCCTCACGGGACAATTTGCTGAAATCGGCCGAATTTTCCCAAGGCAATCTGGAACGGGAAGAGGGGCCAATGGAAACGTCAAAAAGAAAAGGGACCAAGGTATCCTTTGTTCCGGACGAGGCCATCTTTAAAAAATACAAATACCGGAACGAATATATTGAGCGAATGCTCAAATACTACGTGTACCTCAATCCCGGTCTCACTATCGTCTTTAATGGTGAAAAGTTTTACTCCGATAATGGCCTTAAGGATTTGCTGGAAGATAATAACAACATTGAGGATATGTTGTATCCGGTCATCCATTTAAAAGGGGAGGACATAGAAGTGGCACTTACGCACAGTAAGACCCAGTACAGCGAGGAGTACCATTCCTTTGTAAACGGACAGCACACCACCCAGGGGGGCACCCATCAATCTGCCTTTAGGGAGGCCATTGCCAAGACGATCCGCGATTTTTATGGCAAAAATTATGATTCTTCGGATATTCGAAAATCGATTATCTCTGCCATTTCCATAAAAGTAACGGAGCCCGTATTTGAAAGTCAGACCAAGACCAAATTGGGCTCGACGGATATGGGTGGGGATTTCCCAACGGTACGGACCTATATCAATGATTTTGTCGGCAAATATCTGGACAACTATCTGCACAAGAACCCGGAAACGGCAGATTTGCTACAGCGAAAGATCGTACAGGCCGAAAGGGAGCGAAAGGAGCTATCGGGTATTCGTAAATTGGCACGTGATAGGGCAAAGAAAGCCAGTCTGCACAACAAGAAGCTGAGGGATTGCAGGGTGCATCTGGGCGATATGAAGAACGAAAGGCGATTGGATTCCACCCTTTTTATAACCGAAGGGGATTCTGCTTCGGGATCCATCACAAAATCCAGGGACGTTAACACACAGGCGGTTTTTAGCCTTCGTGGCAAGCCGTTGAACTCCTATGGCATGTCCAAAAAAATAGTATATGAGAACGAGGAGTTCAACCTGCTCCAAGCGGCATTGAACATAGAGGAATCCATGGAGGATTTGCGTTATAACAACGTTGTTATAGCAACCGATGCCGATGTGGATGGAATGCACATTAGATTGCTGCTGATCACCTTTTTCCTTCAATTTTTCCCTGAATTGATCAAGGAGAACCATTTGTACATTCTTCAGACCCCATTGTTCCGGGTTCGAAACAAGAAAGAAACAATTTACTGCTATAGTCCCGAGGAAAAGGCGGCGGCAATTGAAAAGCTCTCCGGTAAACCGGAGCTCACCCGGTTTAAGGGATTGGGTGAAATTTCCCCGGACGAGTTCCAACACTTTATCGGGGCCGATATACGATTGGAGCCCGTAATGTTGGATAAGGCCATGTCTATTGAGCAGTTGTTGGAATTCTATATGGGCAAAAATACGCCCGACCGCCAAAAATTCATAATCGAGAATCTTAAAGTTGAGCTCGATTTAGTGGAAGAAAATCAAATATAAACCAACCAATTATAAATATTTCCAAAATTCTTTATGGAAGAGAATGACGATGTGAGCGAAACACCCAAAGACGGCCAACCCGTTAGTCAGGGTGTTCCTGATGATTCCCAAGAGGCATTGACGAAGGTTACCGGAATGTACAAGGATTGGTTTCTTGACTACGCCTCCTATGTAATATTAGAACGTGCCGTACCGGCGATCGAGGACGGTTTTAAGCCCGTGCAGCGACGAATTATGCATGCGCTAAAGGAACTGGACGATGGCCGTTATAACAAGGTGGCAAACGTGGTAGGTCATACCATGCAGTACCATCCCCATGGGGATGCCAGTATTGCCGATGCTATGGTGCAATTGGGCCAAAAGGACATCTTGATAGACACCCAGGGAAACTGGGGGAATATCCTAACCGGCGATGGTGCGGCAGCTTCCCGCTACATCGAGGCGCGCTTGTCCAAATTTGCATTGGAGGTCGTTTTCTCGCCCAAGATCACGGAATGGCAATTATCCTATGACGGCAGAAAAAAGGAACCCGTAAACCTTCCCGTAAAATTTCCATTATTACTGGCTCAGGGGGCCGAAGGTATTGCGGTGGGTCTATCGACAAAAATACTGCCACATAACTTCAACGAACTGATCGACGCCTCGATCAAGCATTTGAAGGGGCAGCGTTTTACGTTGTTTCCCGATTTTCCAACCGCTGGCATCATTGATGTCGGCAGCTATCACGATGGGCTTAGAGGAGGAAAGATCAGGGTAAGGGCGCGAATCTCGCAATTAGACAAAAGCACCCTGGTTATCAGTGAAATACCTTATGGAACCAATACTTCTACTTTAATAGATTCTATTTTAAAGGCCAATGAGAAGGGGAAGATTAAAATAAAGAAAATTGAGGACAACACAGCCGCAGAGGTCGAAATATTGGTGCACTTGCCCTCTGGAATTTCCCCGGACAAAACAATAGACGCCCTCTATGCCTTTACAGCTTGTGAATCTTCCATTTCCCCATTGGGCTGTATCATAGAGGACAACAAACCGCTTTTTATAGGGGTGACCGAAATGTTGCAGCGGTCAACGGATTATACGGTAGAGCTGTTACAGGCCGAGTTGGAAATTCAGCTGGGGGAGTTTGAGGAACAATGGCATTTCGCCTCCCTGGAACGGATATTTATTGAGAACCGTATCTACCGGGATATTGAGGAAGAGGAGACTTGGGAAGGGGTTATCCAAGCAATAGATAAAGGTCTTAGGCCCCATACTTCCCATTTAAAAAGGGCGGTGACAGAGGAAGATATCGTTCGTCTTACCGAAATTCGTATCAAACGGATTTCCAAATTTGATTTGGGCAAAGCGCAGCAACATTTGGATAATCTGGAAGAGAAAATAGCTGAAATAAAGCATAATTTGGCCCATTTGACGGATTTTGCCATCAACTATTTCAAAGGACTGAAAGAGAGATATGGAAAAGGCAGGGAGCGCAAGTCCGAGATCAAGGTCTTTGACGATATAGAAGCCACCAAAGTGGTAATCCGCAACACCAAGCTCTATGTAAATCGCGAAGAAGGTTTTGTTGGTACCTCGTTAAAAAGGGACGAGTATGTAACCGATTGTAGTGATATAGATGACGTTATCGTATTTACCAAGGATGGTCAAATGACGGTCACCAAGGTAGATGCCAAAACCTTTGTGGGCAAGGGCATAATCCACGTTGCCGTATTTAAGAAAAAGGATAAACGGACCATTTACAATATGATCTATAAGGATGGGAAGGGCGGTCCTAGTTATGTAAAGCGCTTTAATGTTTCGGGGATTACCAGGGACAAACCCTATGACCTTACAAATGGCAAACCGGGATCCGAGGTACTCTATTTCTCTGCAAATCCAAACGGGGAAGCCGAAGTGGTGACCGTTCTATTGCGGCAGGTCGGGAGTGTTAAAAAATTAAAATGGGATTTGGATTTTGCCGATGTGCTGATAAAAGGCAGGGCCTCCAAAGGAAATATAGTGACCAAATATTCTGTAAAACGTATAGAACTGAAGGAGAAAGGCGTTTCTACCCTTAAGCCCAGGAAGATTTGGTTCGATGAAATTGTACAGCGATTGAACGTGGATGGCAGGGGAGAGTTGCTTGGGGAATTTAAGGGGGACGACCTTTTGCTCGTTGTAACCCAGCGGGGTACGGCCAAAACTATTGTCCCCGATCTTTCTGTTCGGTTCGATGAGGATATGATCATTCTGGAAAAATGGAACCCGGACAAACCGCTGTCGGCCATTTATTTTGACGGGGAGAAAGAACGGTATTATGTAAAACGGTTCTTGATCGAGCATGAAAACAAGGAAGAGGTATTCATTTCCGAACATCCCAAATCGGTATTGGAGCTCGTTACAACGGACTGGAGACCTATGGTGGAACTGGAGTTTGCCAAACCGAGGGGTAAGGAAGCCAAACCCAACCAAACCGTGAATTTAGAGGAATTTATTTCTGTCAAGGGTATAAAGGCATTGGGCAACCAGTTAACATCGGATAAGCTCAAAAGCGTAAACGCACTTGATCCATTGCCCTACGAAGAGCCCGAGGTCCATGAAGCTGAGGATATAGAGGTGATTGATGAGGAAGACGTACTTCCGGAGGAAAAAAACCCTACCGATAAAAAAGGGGAATCGGATCAGCCCACGTTGTTTTAATAACAATTTTGAGAATTACAAGGTGTTCAAAAAACCTGTCAGATCCGTTTCCTTGTCCAGTTGCAATTTCTTCTTTAACCTATATTTGGATTTCAGGATACTATCGGGCATTACATTGAGCATGGTTGCGATTTCCTTGGTGGAGAGGTTCATTCGTAAAAAGGCGGCCAAACGGATTTCCTTTTCGGTGATTTCCGAATAGATGGTCTTTAATTTTTGGTCAAAGTCATTGTGGACATCCGAGAAATAGGTTTTAAACACCTCCCAGTCCTTGTCTTCGGCACTTTGTTTTTTGAGGAGCATGACAATACGGCGAAATTCCACCTTGAACTTTTCCGGGGAGCTCTTCAGGTTTTCCAGATTTTCCTTGAGCTCTTGGATAAAGGTGTTTTTCTGCACCAGGTGCAGGGTTTGGCTGGCCAGTTCCCTTTTCTTATGTTCTATTTCCTGCAAGTATATTTCTTCCTGTTTCTCCCGGGCCAATTTGTTCCTTTTCATGCGTTGTCGGAACCCGAAGAAAAGCAGGCCTGAGAGGGCCACCCCGGAAAACATACCTCCCGCATAGAGGCCCTTAGTCAATTTATCGACCTTGGCTTTGGCGTTCAGTGTTTTTATTTCCTCCTCCTTTAGCGTTAGGGCCGCCTCTTTCTTTTCGGTTTCATAAATGGTCTTCAACTCCTCTATTTGCTGCGACTTTCTAGAATTGTAAATACTGTCTTTTAACACGGAGTACATTTTGTAATCCTTTAGGGCGGCATTGTAATTTTTTAGTCCGACGTGCACCTCCGATCTGGTAAGATAGGCTTCGCTTAGGGTTGGCAGGGCGCCAATGGAATCGGCAATGGCAATGACATCACCAATTCGCATCATAGCCCCGGCTAAATTCTTGGTTTTTAAATCCAGATTGGCCATTTCGTACAATGTAGCCGTTAGATCTAGTTTTATTTTGGTTTTTTTTGCTAAGCTGTACGACTCTGCCAAAAGGGCCTTTGCTTCCAAAAATTGACCGGACTTGCTGTACAAGCGGCTTAGGTCCTTAAGGGAATTGGAAAGTACCGAGAGTATTTGTTCCCCGCGGGAAAGGGAGATGGCCTGTTCAAAATAATTTTTTGCCAACTCGTGATCCCCTAGCTTTTCCGCTGCCAGGCCCGCCGCATTGGCCGTATAGGCAAGGTAGATCTTATCCTCGTTTTTTTTGTAGACCGAAAAAGCATCCTTATAAAGACGAAGGCTCTCCTTATAGTTTTCTTGCTGAAACTCTATGTCTCCCAGTTGCTTTACATTATCCGCCCTCCGGACCTCGTCCTTAGTATTTTCAAAAAATACCACCGCTTTTAAGGTTTCCTCAAGGGCCAACCTATAACTGCCTTTCTCGTAATAGATCTTGCCCAGCGTCTCATATTCCGCTCCTAACAGATTAAACCCCTTTAAATCGGTAGATTTTCGATTCTCCTCATTGTAAAGGGAAATGGTTTTCCGTGTTATTGCAATGGCACTGTCATAGGCCCCTTCCTGTCTTTGCAGGTCGGCCAGGGCATGGTTGGCAAATATCTGTCCCCGGACAGAGCCGATTGTCTTGAACTGGTTGAGGGCCATGGTGTAGTAATAGTTTGCCGAATCGTTTTCACTTCTATTGCTATAGTAATTACCGAATTGCAAATATCCGTTGGCAATCCCCCGGTCATAATGTATGCGCTTGGATAGGTCATAGGCCTCTTGGGCATATTTATTGGCAAGTTCCGGGTCTTTGAACATCATACGTTCATGGATCCGCGAAAGCACCTTTGCTTTTTCAATTCCATCGGGCAGGTCTTCGGCTATTTGGATCAAACTATCCAATTCTTGTTGTCTCTGCTGTGCGGCTCCCGTAAAAGTTACACCCAGATATAGAAGGCATATAAGAAATAAGGGTCTCATTTGAATTGTTTTTTAGGTTGGGAAACAAAAATTAATGGTGGTCACTGGGTTCTATTTATTGGCTACTCCCTAGATCGAATATAGGTAATATATGTTTTGTATAAAATCCCCAATCCATGCGCCAAAAAGCATTTGTCCATGTGTTGTCCATCAAATTTTTGTGTTATTACTCAATTTAAAAACGTGTAAAAGCTTAATAATCAGAATTATAGGATTTAATTGAATCGAATGAATCAGAGCGTTTGTCCATGGTTTGTTTTATGTCCATAATTCCGATCTGTCCATACTTTGTCCATACCAATAATTAGGTGAAAGCGTGTTTCACGATTAGTTTTGAAGTGTTGAACCCAAAAAACATATAATTATGGAAACACAAATTTTCAAAACGAACAAATGGGCACTGAGACATTTAATGTTGGCCCTAACACTTGTCTTAGCAGCTGCGTGCAGTAAAGATGGGGATGATGTAGATCCCGGTACCAAGCCCAATCCCGAGGCTACCGATATTGATGCTGTGATCGCCAACCTGAGCTATGATGCCAATGCACTTCTTAACGTGCAAGATACGGGTGGAGCACCTTCCAATCGTACCTTAAAAAGTGAGAAGTCCAGCAACAAGGGTCCTACCTTGGGGACGATCCAGACCTGCAAGATGAAGGAATACAGTCTGGAATCGAATTTTGACGATGTTTCCATACTCAGGCCCACCAATGGAATTATATGGCCCGGAGCTCTTGTCATAGGAAACCAAGGGATGTTGGATGGGGCTCCAGATCCCATTACCTTAGATCGGGCACCGGTAACCTTGAGGTTGGATCTTCCCGGAATAGGAGAGCACGGAAACATTATCGTTGACAACCCCAAGAACTCATCCGTACAAACGGGTATAGATGATGCCTTGGAATGGTGGAACGGCAATGCTTATCAGGATGGCTACGTTAACGCCTCGAATTCTTCCTATCAGGCCACTACCTCCTATTCCTCCAAACAAATGAGCTTGGACGTAGGCCTAAATCTGGAATGGGCCACGGGTTCCGTGGCCTCTCAATTGGAGTACGAAAGTTCCAGTACCAAACGGGTGGCCATGATGGTCTATAAGCAGGTTTTTTATACCGTGATCATGGATACGCCCAAAACCCCTTCCAGTGTTTTTGGCCCCAATGTCACATCGGCTAAAGTGGAAAACGCCATGGGATCCGATACCCCGCCTGCCTATATCAATTCGGTTTCTTATGGACGTATTATCATGGTGCGAATGGAGACCAGTGATACCAGGACTTCGGTGGATCTGGATGCGGTATTGGAATACGCGGGTGGCGTGAGTGGTACGGGTACGGTAAACAGCACCTATGACGAGATATTGAAGAAATCCAGTGTCACCGTGGTAACCATTGGAGGCAATGCGGAAGTGGCCTCGGAAGCCGTCAATGCCGCGGACATCAAAGCCGGGCCCGGTGCGCTAAACTATATCATAACCGGCAAAAATGCGGTCTATAGCAGGGACAATCCCGGAGTTCCCATTGCCTATACTATAAGATATTTAAAGGACAACACCTTTGCCAAGATGGGATATACTACGGATTATACCATTACGGAATGTGGCAGTAACGCCTACCAGCACAAAAATGCCTATGTTAAAAAGACTATAAGCCAAAAAGTAAGATTTCGTTTTTCCTATAAACAGCAGGGCTCTCAAAATTTTAAGACTACCGGTTGGACCGAGATAAGCAAGAACAATGTAAAAGTAGGGGCAAAACCGCCCGCTGGTGCCCATGGGGTAAGAATTCAGTTCGAATTTTTGGACGTGTTCGTCTGGACTACCTTAGGGGAATATAACTTGGGATATATTGATAGCGAAAAGTGTTACGAAGCCTATTCTCCAAGTTTTTTGAAGGTAGGTGTTAAAGGCATAAATTGCAACTAAGTAGATTTTAATGTTTTTTAGTGCGGTCGCCACCTAAAGTTGTACGTTCAACAACTTGGTGTCGGCCGCTATTTATTCCCGCAAATGCGGGAATCTTTCTATTGTTCCCAGATTCATTTTTTTTGCCTCCCCTTCAGGAGGGTAGGACTATTGTCGATGCATTTGAGATGTTTGTCGCTGGAAGTCCCCTCCTTTTATCAAGGAGGGCCATCCCGACATGGTCATTCTGGATGGGTGCCGAAGGCGGGGTGGTAATCTAGGATTATTATCTTCTTTTAGCCTCCACCAATTCCAATTGTTCCACGCCCACACTGGTCGTAAACACGCCATAATTTACAACGGCCTTGTTTTTTTCGAGCTTATCGATGCTCCCTACTGCCTTTCCGTCCGTTAACCTTACCCGATCCCCCACTTTAAATACGGGTCTTGGTTTATTTTTTTCTTGGTGAACGGCTTTTTTCTTCTCCTTTTTCTTCTTTTCCCGGATTACCTGGACTTCCTTTTGGACTTCTTGCTCCACGCTGGCCTTGACCTCGTTTTCGGCCTTGACCTGTTGGATCGGCTTTTTCTTCCGCTTGCTGTTCTCGGTCTCAACGATCTTGATGAGTTCCGACACGAGGTTCCTTTTCTTTTTATCCTGAAAATACGTCTCCGCAGCTGTATTCACCTTGTTCCCCAAGTAGATCATCCGTTGGTTGTGGTCGTACAGTTCCTGATAGTTCTCCAATTTGGATTTTATCTTGGAATTGAGTTCCTCCAGTCGCAGGGCCTCGTCCCTAGCCTTGGTTTCCTCCACCTTGAGCTTGCTCCCGGTCTCTTCCATTTTGCTGCGTTCCTTTTGCAATTTGGCTATGGTGGCATCAAAACGGACCTTGCCGTGTTCTATCTTTTTCTTGGCCTTGTTGATCAGGTTATAGGGGATGCCATTTTTTTGGGCGACTTCAAAGGTAAACGAGCTACCGGCCTGTCCCAGCACCAATTGATAGGTGGGTTCCAAGGTTTTGGAATTGAAAAGCATATTGGCATTGCTGATGTGGGGGAGTTCATTGGCCAAAAGCTTTAAATTGGCATAATGGGTGGTGATTACCCCGTAAGCGCCCCGCTCATAAAAAACTTCGAGGAAAGTTTCTGCCAAGGCACCCCCTAGCTCCGGATCGCTACCGGTACCGAACTCATCGATCAAAAACAAGGTATTTTCGCTGCACTTGCGCAGAAAATAATTCATGTTTTTTAACCGATAACTGTAGGTGCTCAAATGGTTTTCGATGGATTGGTTGTCCCCGATATCGGTTAGAACAGTATCGAATAAACAAACGGAACTCCTTTCATGTACGGGGATTAGAAACCCGGATTGTAGCATTACTTGCAGCAGTCCGATGGTTTTTAGGGTGATGCTCTTGCCACCTGCGTTGGGACCGGAAATTACGATGATCCGGTTGTCGGGATTGAGTTCTATGGTCTGGGGATAGGTTCTTTCGTGCTTCCTTTTGTTGGAGAGATACAACAAAGGGTGGTAAGCATCCCTTAAAAACAATTTTTTTTGATTGTTGATCTCGGGCAAGACCGCGTTCATGTCCAGTGCGTACTTGGCCTTGGCCGCGGTAACGTCCAATTCGGTCAAAAACCCTTGATACTCCGACAAAAGATAACCATTTGGTCTGATTAAATCGGTAAGATTTTTAAGGATACGCTGTATTTCCTCCTTTTCTTCAAATTCCAGATTATTGAGCTCCCGACTGTACCGCAAGGTGGCCTCGGGTTCTATATAGATGATGCTCCCTGTTTTGGAGCTGCCCATTACCGCCCCTTTTACTTTTTTGCGGTACATGGCCTTAACCGCCAACACCCTTCGGTTTTCCACGACCGATTCCCGAATTTCATCCAAAAAGTCGGAGGATTGATAGGTTCCCATAGCTTGGACAAAACTTTGGTTGATCTTGCCCTTTATCGATCCCATATTTTGACGGATCGAATGTAGAGCAGGCGAGGCGTTGTCCTTGATTTCCCCAAACTTATCGATTACCCCATTTATTTGGGACGGAATTTCATTGTTGGGTTCGATAGCCTGGGTAGATTGAAACAACAAGGGATAGTAATCTTGGAATTTCTTCAAAAATTTTAGCTGGGTCGATACGGTAGTGCAGATATGCGCTATTTTCTTAAAACCACCTACCTCTATAGTCGTGTTTTCAATTTTAAGAAGTTTCAATTCAGCATTTATGCTATCAAACCCGTGGTTGGGCAGGTGGTTGTCATTGGAGAAGGAGGAGAGATACTCCGAAGTCTTTCCCAAGGCATCCACTATTTCGAGCTTGCTTTTTAGGGGTTGGATGGACATTGCACGTTCCTTGCCCAACTCCGTATGGCAGCGCAGGACCAAATGGTCCAGGACCGTTGGGAACTCCAAATCCTGAAGCGTTTTTTTGTGGATTTTTCGCATTTTTAATTTTTGCCGGTGACAAAGGTAGGGATTAGGGCCGGGATGGGAAACCTATTGAAACATTTGAAAAATCAACTCGCTAGATAAACACTCCTTAAGAGGAAAATTGGGGTGTTGAATGTTCTTTTGGAATAAGTTTAATCGGTGGGAATTTTTGCTTTTGGCACAATATTTGGCCATAAACTATGTTATAAATCAGACTAATACAACCATTTTCAACTAAATATAGTCCCAATGCAAAAAATCAACCTACTTTATATTGGCATTGCTACGCTCTTTATTTCTTGCAGTGCGACCAATCGACTGACCATGGGATCCGTGGAGCCCGCTGCAGTATTTATACCAAGCGATATAAAAAACGTTGCGATCATCAACAGGAGCCTACCTTCAAAAGGGAACAACCCTATCGATCAAATTGATAAGATCTTGTCGGCAGAAGGGCTGCAGCTCGATAAAAAAGGGGCCGAAGCCGAGATTTCCGCTTTGTCCGATGCCCTTGTTCGGAGCGGTAAATTTGATAACGTCAAGATTTTGGATGGACCTGAAGGGGTGAAAAAAGGACTCGGAGTGCTTCCTGCGACCCTTTCTTGGGATGAAGTAGAAACTATATGTGAAGCAAATGGTGTTGATGTATTATTTTCATTGGCCTTTTACGATACCGACACCCAAGTTTCCTATAATATGACGACGATGGAAGTCCCGAATCCCTTTGGGGTAAAGGTGGCCGTTCCTGCCCATGAAGTTACCCTTAACACCGCGATTAACAATGGATGGCGAATCTATGATGTAAAATCTAAGACTGTTCTTGATGAATACGTATTCAACCAAGGTGTAGTGTCCCAAGGTAAGGGGATCAACCCTGTCAAAGCTTTAGAGGCTATTAAGAACAGGGATGAAACGGTGGTTCAGAGCAGCAAGAATATGGGGTCTAGCTATAGTCAAAGATTGTTTCCATATAGCACACGGATAGCCAGGGATTATTTTGTAAGGGGTACCGATAATTTTAAGATCGGCAAGCGTAGGGCCCAGACCGGGGATTGGGACGGGGCCGCCCAACTCTGGGAAAAAGAACTGACCAACCCCAACCCCAAAATTGCTGGCCGGGCTTGTTACAATATGGCGATTATCAATGAAATAAATGGGGATTTACCTACGGCGATGGACTGGGCTTCCAAGTCCTATGCCGATTACAAAAACAAGGATGCCCTACAATATTTGAACTTGCTTAAAGATAGGGTATGGCAAAATGAGGTTTTGGAGTATCAAAGCTCAAGATAATACTACAAGCGACATCAAGGATTTCATAATGGTTTACTTAAAATGGGGTAAAATCCAAATTAATATTTTTCCATTTTAAGAAACCCCTGGGAAAACCCCAAAAAAACCTCCATCAATGTCTTGTTGATGGAGGTTTTTGGACAGTACATCTTTCAGAAATATTCAAATTCCTTAGGAGACTATAAAAAGCCCTGCAATGGCAGCTGCGGCATCACCTGACAACGGTTCATCATAAGCTTCCGTGGAAGATTCCATGGTAAAAGGGCTACCACTTCCCAGCGAAGTAACATCTACGCCTCCTTGTACCACATTTTCTTCTCCATTATAAGAGGCTTGAGTGGCTTCGGGCATACCTTCGCCCCGTTCATTGTTGGTAATCCAACCTTTAAGACCCCTAAGCCTTCTTATTTCTGAGGCGTGGCGAGCTTCCACAGAATGTATTTGCAAGGCTGCCGTTAAAAATGGAGATCCCAATAAATTTCCGGCCTGTCCTTTATAAGCTCTTACCCCCGTATCCTCGAAAGCCTGAGCCAATGCCAATAGTTGACCATAGGCCATTTCCGACCCGATCCCGTGTTCGTTAAAGGGGTCAAAAGCTCCACCAACCGTAAAATCGAAGGTAGGTTTGGAGACCGGGGTTGCACCAGCACCTTCCAAGCCGGCCATAAGAAAATCCACATGGGCCTGTTCGTGTTTCGATATCTGCATATAGACAGTTTCTGGCCTACCAGTTGGAAGAACACCTGAATCTAATGCTTTATGGTAAAACTCGTTTTCCAAGTATTCCAAGGTAAGCGCCAATTGAAGTGCGCCTACCGGGTCCTTTTCCATACTTTGGGCAAAGGCTTTGCTCGGCATGGTAGCCAAACCTAATGGAATAGCGGCTAGGGCCGCCTTTTTTGTAAGTCGACCAAACGTTCCAATTATTTCACGTCTCGATGATGCTCCTTCCAATAAGTTTTCTGAAGTAAACTCATCTAAAAATTTTATAATACTCATGATTTTGCTTTTTAAGATTAATTCTGCTTTTGTACTCAAGACACCCGTTTACCAAATATTTTATGGCAATTTGTTAGCGGTAAAAGGAGTTTTAACAAATCCGGTTGCTCCTACGGCGGTAAGGATGGCTGAAGGATCAGAAGCTACATCCAGTCCGGTAGTAACGTTTACAACATCATCTCCTGCAAAATCTGCCGAACCGGGATTTAACAGCGTACGGATCGCCGAGGCATGGCGCGCCTCAACGGATACGATTTTACCAGCGATTAACAGATAATCGGGATTGGCCAGTAATTTTCCGGCACCGTTGTAGGCGGCAACTCCGGTATCTTCCAAAACTCTTGCAGTACCAAGGACCTGGTCCCTGTTTCCAAAATCTAAATTCCCGTAGTCAAATTCCAGGGTTGGGGTCATAAGTTCTGTTTTTCCATTTACGGCAGCCGTGATAGCGGCCATGAAAAAATCTCGATGGTTTACCTCATGATTATAAATATCTGTCAACACTTGTTTTTCCTCGTCAGATATATTTCCGTAGAAGGAATTTACCACTTTGGTGTAAAAATCGGCTTCCAGTTGCTCTAACGCATAGGCGTAATTAAGGACGCCAAGATCTCCTTCTCCAAGATCGAATATTTCTCCACCACCTGGAGGTGGCATCATCATTCCATCATCATTGTCATCTTTATGGCACGCCACTAAAAGTCCCGCACCTAGGATACCCATTCCGCCCAATTTTAAAAATTGGCGACGGTCCGGGGATTTTTTTAAGGGTTCTACCCTGATCAAATGTTTTTTCATAATGAATGTGTTTTAACTATTAATACACCCTTACCTACGGAAGAATATTTCTAGGGTTTGGTTTTAAATGTTAAAAAAATGTTAATAAGGAAATAAACGGGATAGATAAATCTCACTTCCCTTTAAGCGGGATACTCCATAATGGGAGCAGGTTTTTATAGAAATGGGAAAATAATTTTAAATATGGGAATGTTCTTATCTAAAATGCATGGACACCCTTTATTTATAGATTTTCCATCTCCTCTATCCCAATTCGCCAAAGAAGTTGGATACGAAGGCGGAAAAGCCAAAGCGTTACCTAGGTGACTGACAAAATCCTTAGAATGGACCGGATGATGAAAAATTTCCGAAGAACTTTATGAAGGGGAGATTGCACCTAAAGTATATAATTGGTCCATTGTAGGGGTAGGACTGCCCCCTGCAGGTTCTAGGGTTATACCAAATGCCTCGGTGTCATGGGGATCGTTAAGGGTAAATATTTTTTCATCCTCCGCTTTAAAATCATCCAATAGTCCGATACTGGTTGGGATAAGGGGATCTAGTTGTAAGGACCATACTTGATAGACCATCCCATCCGGTGGCTCCGGCAGTCCCTGCGCATCAATAATGACCTTGCTCTCTTTTTTATTCCAATAAGCCTTGGCATATGAGCTTGGGGAAACGGATTGGCCTCCCAACGGAATAACAACAATATCCTTGTCGCGGAGGGTATTCAATAGATTTTGAGAATTTTCAAAGGAACTTCTGGCCTCCAAAATCTGTTGTTGTAAGGTGCTATTTTCTTGATTGGTCAGCTGAATTGCAGATTTTAGGGAACTATTTTCATTATAGAGCCAAAATAAACAGATGGCCAATAATACGGATGCGGCCCAACCTAAGTAAATGGACCAGTTTGTTTTTCTTCCGGACATATGTATTACTTGGGAATCATCACCGCCGAGCCCGACTCGGGCCCTAATTTCGTCAAAGCCTTTTTCGGAAACTCCAGGAGAAATGGTTCGGCTCAACGACAAAATAGAATCCTCGATTGCTTGTATCTCCTTTTTTATTTCGGGATAAGCCAGGGCATTTTTTTCAACTTCCAAGTTTTCCGACTCGGATAGTACCCCTGCCACGTAGAGTTCCAAAATTCCAGATTTTATGTATTCGTTTACATCCATTTGGTGTCCGTCATATTAACCCTTAGTTGGGAAACACAATTTCTATTTCTCGTTTTAACCGTCCCCAAGGGAATATCCAATTCCGCTGCAGCCTCTTTTTGAGTGTATCCTTTAAAGTATAACAACTCTATAATCTCCACACATTTCCCTTTAAGATTTTTTAAAAGTTTTCTAAGTCCAATGGAGTCTATTGTATCGTTCGCATTATCCGGGGTTTCCAAAATACTTACGAAATAATCCGCGGACAGGTTTTTTTTACTGTTTTTATAGGATTTGGACCGTATTTCATCAATAGCGGCATTTCGTGCAATATTAAGAACCCAAGTAAAAAATCGACCTTTGGAGGCATTATAGCTTTCGGCGTTATTCCAAGCTTTCACAAAAACGTCCTGACAAATCTCCTGGGCAAGTTCGGGATTCTTTACGATAGTATGGATTACTCCGCATATATTTTCAGAATACATTTCGTACAGATTTTCAAACGCCAAGACGTCTTTATTCTGAAAACGTTTTACAAGTATATCCAATTCCATCTAGAAAATTTAATGTTTAAAGTTAAGAAAAGCCGTTCCAACGAACGGCTTCTTTATCATTATTATTTTACTAAATCACTATTCCATTATGGCACCGCAGCTAATACGTTCTCCTGCATCACCGCTTGGTTGGGAAATAAAATCGTCCGGTCCTTGGTGAACAATGACCCCTTTTCCCAGAATATTTTTTTCGCTATCGTCACAACCAATGCACCATTCGTCGGTTTCGAAGGTTATGGTGGCATTGCCATCGGAATCGGCTGTAAGGTTACCAATATCTCCCTTGTGATACCCGTTGGGAGAACCCCATTTTCCGTGGTCCTCGTTCGTTGGGTTCCAGTGCCCGCCGGCCGATTTGCCGTCTGGAGCGGAGCAATCCCCTTTTTCATGTAGATGTATGGCGTGCTCCCCAGGGGTTAGCCCCGATAAATGGGTCACCATAATCACATTATTTCCCTTCTGGGTAAAAGTGATATCTCCTTTTACCTTACTGTCGCTCTTTGGTTCCATAATAACCGTCATTGTTCTTTCCTGCATTTCGCGGTTCATGCCCTGAACGGCCGTTGTTACTTCTTTTGAAGCTTCTTTTGCATCCTTTTTTACATCTTTACAGCTATAGGTGGTGATAAACAACGCCCCTAAAGCCAATAATCCTAATCTTTTCATGATTTGTAATTTTATTTTAAAGAATTAAGTTACACAAATCGAAACATACATTCAAGTCATTGAATGCTTAGGGTCATCATTAATATCAATTGGGCTAAAAATTGTTTCCCAACCGTTAAAACGTGTTTATTTTTATAGACTTGGATGTTAAAAGGATATGAAATGAAAAAAGCCCTGACGGCAGTGTCAGGGCTTATTGATGATCGTTGTGGATATAGGGGTCTAACTCTTTTTCAAAAATACCTTTGCCTGTACAGCTACTTCGCTCCAGGTTTTTGTAACCCCATCTGGGCCCGTATGCAAAACTTTACATGCTTTGTTCAATGCGGCAACGGCGGCCATGGCATTCCAATTTTCCAAATCCATATTTCCCTTAAAAAGGTATTCGGTTTCGGATATGCTTTCATATTCTAAAGGTATCGAAGCTGTTTCCCCGTTCAAGGTAACATCTATAGCACATTTGCCATTATCGGCGACATGGAATTTTCCGGTAATGAATTCCGTGTTGGTCATAACCCCAAAAAAGAATTCCAAGATCTTTGGATCTCTTGTTCCGGTTGCATCGTTGGTAAACAAACTGCTTACCGGGATGCTAAACGAAGTACCGTTCAAAGCGTCCAAAGCGGTCTCCCCTGAATTTGAGCCCGTAATGTCGATTTTGGTGAACTTGCCGCCAACGGGTAATTTTTCCGTGGTTTTATAGGCCGTAAAGCTAACCTGGGTGGAGTCCGCCACTAGGCTGAATTGACTTGCAGGGGTTGCTTTTACTTCCTCTTGTTGTACTTCTTTTTCTTTTTTTGCGTCTTTACAGCTTGTGTAAGAGGCAATAAACAATAGTCCAAGGACTAAAAACTTTATTTGTTTCATGAGTAAATATTGATTAAGATGTTAAAATTACGTAATATTTAATACCTATTCAATCAAATGTTAAAATGATTTTATTGGGAGGGGAAAGGGCGCATGACAAATTCCGGATTATTTGATAAACTGGGGAAGCCCCTACCTTAAATAATCCCTTCCCGAGCCCTCCCTGGAAGGGTCGGGGGGAGGACCGGACAAGACTTTGGAAAACGGAAACTTTATCGTACCCCCAGAGGAAAAGTATCATTCCAAACTAATGAATTGAGTGACCGACAACCTATTCGATCAATTTGGTGTTCACCCGTACGGTAGCATGAAGGGTTCTATGAACCGGACATTTGTCCGCAATTTCCAGAAGCCGATTTTTCTGGCTTTCATCCAAATCGCCCGTTAGTTTTAATTCCCTTTCAAAAGTATCCAATTTGGCGGTGGGGGATTCGCAATCCTCGCAATCCTCGGAATGGATTTTAGAATGGGAGGTGTGCACCTCAACATTCGCCAAGGGCCATTTTTTGCGTTTGGCATACATATGGAGCGTCATGGCGGTACATGCCGCAAGTCCGGCCGATACCAGTTCGTAAGGGGAGGGACCAAAATCATTGCCGCCTACTTTTATCGGTTCGTCCGCGGTTTGATAGTGGTTTCCCACCTTCATACGGGTGGTAAATCCGTCGGAAGCACCCAAACTGGCCACCACTTGATGGTGGGTGTCGGGTAATTTCTCGTTTTCAATGTCAATATACCTATTGGCCCATTGGGCAATGACCTGTCCCACATATCTGGAATCGTTTTGGTCCGTAAGCAGGTGGTCTGCCCCGTCCAGGGAGATAAAACTCTTTGGGTGCCGTCCTGCCTTATAGATCTCTTCCGCATTTTTAATGCCCACGAGATTGTCCTGGGGCGAATGCATGATTAAAATTGACTTGTTAAGGGTTTGTATTACCTCGGACAATGGAGTTTTGTCCAGATCGTCCAAAAACTGCTTTTTAATCGTAAATTCCCTTTCCCCCAATTTTACGATCGCCGCTCCAAGTTGTTCAATGTCCTCCAAACTACCCTTTAAAAGCCGTTTTACGTGTGTTGGATTGGAAGGAGCCGCAATAGTTGCCACAGCTTTTATCGAGGGTATGTTCGGGGCCGCGTACAGCGCTGCCGCCCCGCCCAGGGAATGGCCTATAAGCAAGGTTGGGGATTTATGGTGTTCTTTTAGGAATTCCGCCGCTGCAACTAGATCTTCTATGTTGCCGGAGAAATTGGACTCGGCAAAGTCGCCTTCGCTTTCCCCCAATCCTGTGAAATCGAAACGAAGTACCCCAAATCCGTTCGCTGTCAATGCTCTTGAAATATGCTTTATGGCCGAAAGATTCTTGCCACAGGTAAAGCAATGGGCAAAAAGGGCAAAATTATGCGGATTTCGGTCTGCGGGTAGTTCTAGCCTTCCTACCAAGGTGTCGCCTTCCTTATTCTTAAATGTCATTTTTTGGAGATTCATGGTTTCCTAGTGTTTGTCCTGTTAGACGTTAGATCGCGGACTTACTAACCTCTCGACTTTAGGTTTGCCTTACAAAGTCTGATAATTTCCTGGATCCTCTTTTTTCGGGTCGCTTCCCTTTTGGCCTGGTTTAGCCAATAGAGATAGCTCTTTTGATAGCCTTGGCTAAAATTTAAGTAGTTCTGGTATGCTAAGGGGTGTAGGTCAAAAGCCTGTTTCAGGTCTTCAGGAATTCTACCTTCCTCCACATCATCAAGTATCGACCAGGAACCATCCTTTTTGGCTAGTTCAATTTTTTCTATGCCACTGGCGTGCAGGTGTCCCTTCTTGGAAAGCTCCTTTACATAATTTTTGTTGATCTTGCTCCACCCGCTTTTGGGTTTTCTAGGACAAAAGTATTGTTTGCGCTTACCGTTGCCTAGGCTCCATACCGTACTGTCTATCCAACCATAACAAATGGCGACCTGTACCGCTTCCTCCCAGCGCATGCTTTCCGCTTCATGTGCTATCGAAAAGAAAATTAGGTGAACCCCTTGCGAGGAGTTGTGATTCGCGTGTAGCCAATTACGCCATTCTTTTTGGGATTTAAAGTAATATTCTGGCAGTTTTAAGGCCATTTTAAACTTGCTTGTTGTCGATATAAAAGTTTCGATCAACCTTAAAATCTGACGGCTTACCTTTAAATGATTCCGTTTTCCATTCGGATGTTGGGAATATCCAAATTTCCTTTCCATCCATAAAGACCTTAATTGGCATATCGAAACCATCTATGACATCGGTATACCGAAACTTAATGATATCGTTATCAATATGATATTCCAAAAGAGGTATTTTTGTATTTCTCAAATACTGGTCAAAGAATGCCGTCAGGTCCTTGCCCGATTGTTTGGCTATGTAGTCCTCAATTTGCTTGGAAGTTACCGTTTGATGGTAAAAATCCTTATTAAGGCCCCTAAGTATCTGTCGCCATTTTTCGTCATCCTCAATGAGCTGACGCAAGGTGTGGAGCATATTGGCCCCTTTATAGTACATATCTCTGGATCCTTCCATATTTACGTTGTAGGGACCAATGATCGGCTCGTCGTTTTGAATGTTCTTGCGGGTACCGATCACATAATCGGCCGAGGCTTCCTTGCCATAATAATAATCCAAATAAAGGTTTTCGGAATAGGCGGTGAACCCCTCATGTACCCACATATCCGCAATATCGCGGTTTGTAATATTGTTGGCAAACCACTCATGTCCGGACTCGTGAATGATAATAAAATCGAATTTAAGTCCCCATCCGGTCCCTGAAAGGTCCTTGCCCAGATACCCGTTCTGAAAATGATTGCCGTAGGTAACAGAACTTTGGTGCTCCATCCCCAGATAAGGCACTTCCACCAGTTTATAGCCATCCTCGTAAAAGGGGTAGGGGCCAAACCAATGTTCAAAGGCCTTCATCATTTTTGGGGCCTCTTGGAATTGTTTTTTTGCCTTTTCCAAATTATCCCGGAGCACATAATAGTCCATCGTAAGCGGGCCTTTTTCCCCAGGATATACTTCCCCAAAATGCACATAATCCCCTATGTTGATATTGACCCCATAATTATTGATGGGATTCTCTACATACCAGTGATAGGTATCGGTAGTTTTATTTTTGTCCACTTTTCGAAGTCTACCGTTGGAAACGTCCATCAAACCCTTGGGAACCTCAACGTTGATGGCCATACTATCTACCTCATCGTACATGTGGTCCTTGCAGGGCCACCAAACACTCGCGCCCAGTCCTTGACAGGAGGTGGCGATAAAATCCTTGCCGTTGTCGTCCTTGGCCCAGGAAAAACCGCCATCCCAAGGCGCCCGGATCGCCACTTTGGGCTCGCCGGAATAGTACACAGTGATTTCATTGATATCCCCCTTTTTTTGCGGTTTTTGAAGGGTAACAAAATGGGCGTTGATATCCGATTGAAATTCCAAGGTTTTTCCGTCCTGTGTTATTTTTTCAATTTTTAAGGGCGGTTGCAAATCTACCTGTAGTACTTGTTTTTCATCCAAAACTTTATAGCGGATGATATTCTTGCCCGTAATGGATTTGGTCGTTGGATCTACCTTTACGGTAAGGTCGTAAAAATTAAGGTCCCACCAAATCCGTTCAGGGGTGATACTGCCGCGAAGGGTATCTTGATGGGTAAAATTTTGGCCAAAGGAGAAGGAACAAACCCATATCGCCAGTGCAGTTAAGTTGATTTTTTTAATGATCATATTTTTAGTGTTGAGTTCGGAATTTTATGACCGTCCCCTTCCTATTATAGGGAAGTCCTGAAATATAGTTTCAAATTTGGGAATCTTATTTTAGGGATGCAAACATTTCCAAAAGTTCCCTCACTTTTTGGGTGTTATCCAAGTAATATTTGGCGTGTGTCTTCTGCAACCCTACTTTTACGGTCACGGAACTTTCAGGTAGCTCTTGAAACATAAACTCGTCCGTCCAATCATCGCCAATGGCAAAGACAAAATCATACTCGTCTTCGGCCAGCATCCGCATGGCGGCGCGGCCCTTGTTTACCCCACTGCTCTTTATTTCCAGCACTTTATTTCCCGAGAGTACCGTGAGATCGTCATTGGCGATCAAACTTGTGAGAACGGTGGTAAGTTCCGAAGCCCGTTTATTCCCAAAATCAGGGTCCGTATTTCTGTAGTGCCAGGCCAAGGAATAGTTTTTTTCCTCAATAAAGGTCCCCGGACTTCTGTCTACGAAGGATTCCAGTACAGGGCGAATCTTTTCCATCCAGTCGTTCTTTACCTTTTCCAATAATTTGAATTCCTCCCCATCCTTGGAAATCCAGACCCCGTGCTCTACGATCATATTGTATTTTTTGTGGAGGAACCATCTGGTAAAAGTATCCTTATCCCTTCCACTTATTAAAAATAGTTCGGTATTTTCCTGGTTGCCGATGGCATCCAGCAATTTATAGAGCTTCTCGTCGGGCATTGCTTTCTGGGGGTCGTTATGGAAGCCGGCAAGCGTACCGTCATAATCAAGAAAGAGTAAGCGCTTTTTGGCATTCCTATATTGGTCCACTACCATATTTTGTACGCTGGCCGTTAGCTTTCGGCTGACCCTGGTATGGGTTTTAACCTTTTGATCGCGTAGGGATTTCATAAAGTCGTTGGCCCATTTTTCCACGTTATAGCGTTCCAAGCGTTTTTGCAGAAATCCATTTCGGGACTTTTGTTCCTCAATTGGCATGTTGATCGCCTCGTAAAGTGCGTCTGCGATCTGTTCAAAATTATTGGGGTTTATGAGCAGTGATTCGTTCATCTCATTGGCAGAACCCGCCATTTCACTTAGGATAAGTACGCCGGTCCTATCGGTCCTGGTGGCAATATATTCTTTGGCCACAAGGTTCATTCCATCCCGGATAGGTGTTAACAGGGCAATATCCGAAGAGGTATAAAGGTCTATAAGATTGTCGAACGGCATCGACCTATAAAAATACCAAATGGGCGTCCAGCTTACGGTAGATAGCTCGCCATTGATCCTACCTACCAGTTCGTCTACCTCCTTTTTCAAAAGTTGGTATTGGGGCACGTTGGAACGCGAGGGTACGGCCAAAATAATCAATCGTACTTTTTCCTTGTACTGCGGATATTTGTTCAGGAAATATTCAAAGGCATTCAATCGTTTGGCGATGCCCTTGGTGTAATCCAGCCTGTCTATTGAGAGAATAAATTTGGCGTCGGGAGCTGATTCTTTATGTGCGTTGAGCCTTTGTTGTAGCTCTGACTGCTGTTTTTCCTTCTTTTCGTCGTGTTCCTTGGCCGCATCGCTGAATTTTTTGTAATCGATGCCCATCGGGAAAGAATCTACTTTTATGACCCTGTCCTCCAATAAAACCTCGTTAAAACTAACTTCCAATCCCAACAACCGGCGTACCGAACTCAAAAAATGACGCTCATAATTATAGGTGTGAAAACCGATAAGGTCCGACCCCAAAAGACCTTCCAGAAGTTTTTCACGCCAAGGAAGCGTCCTGAAAATTTCAAAGGAAGGAAAAGGGATATGGAGGAAGAAACCTATGGAAACATTGGGGCGTTGCTGCCGTACCATTTGAGGTACCAACATCAATTGGTAATCGTGGACCCAAATGGTATCATCATTACCGGATTTCTCTAAAATGGCGTCTGCAAATTTTTGATTCACGGCCACATAGGTGTTCCAACTGTCTAGTTCGAACTCCGTATACTCCATAAAATAATGGAAAAGGGGCCATATGGTACGATTGCTGAATCCATAATAAAATCCGTCGACATCGGACTGGGTGAGGTTCACTTTGGAGGACCCATGCTCTTTTAAGGCTTTATCAATTTTGGGAGCCAATCCTTCCGGAATTTCTTCGTCCGTTAATCCGCTCCACCCGATCCAAAGGCTGTCACCTCCGGAATGGACGGATTTCATTCCGGTAGCCAATCCGCCCACACTCGGTATCGCCGTTATAGTATCGCCATCAATTTGTAGCTGTACGGGTAATCTATTGGATATTATGATGGTTTTGCCCATAATTAGGTTTTTTTTATAGTAGTTCGAATGAAATTTTCCTAAATTTCGACAAATTCGATTGTAAAAACAATTGAACTCGTTTAAACTTTATGGATTTATAGTAAAAAAAACCCTTTTGCTCCCTGATTGAAATGAATTGAACGCGCACATTGAACTACCACGAGGCAAAGCCCCGTCCGAATGGTACGGGCGGACATCGAGGTATTAGAATCAAGACTGCTGCGCTGCAAGAGTCCGGAAACTAGATCTTGGTTCTAGCCTCTTGGTTCTTTGCACATCGTGATTATCCAGACGCAATACCCTTGGGGGAGCCTGGGAAATATTGATTAAAATAACTTAAAAGAATATATGGACAATTTGGATTACGGAATTATTGGAAATTGTAGGAGTGCCGCGTTGATCTCCAAAACCGGCTCAATTGACTGGTGCTGTCTGCCCGAATTTGACTCGGCTTCTATTTTTGCTAAAATTTTGGATGAAGAAATAGGGGGGAGTTTTGATATTTTGGTATCCGATGATTATAATATTTCCCAGGCCTATGACCCAAACACCTGTATCTTGATTACTACCTTCTCCGAAGGCAGCAATTGTTTTGAACTTCATGATTTTATGCCGCGGTATCACAAGCACAACGGTGATTACCACAGTCCGCCCGAAATAATACGTTATATAAAATACATTTCTGGAACTCCAAAATTGAAGGTGCTTTACCAACCCAAACTCGAATATGCCTTAGGAGAGACCGAGACGTATATCAAACGGAATTTTATAGCGAGCCTTACCCATAAGGTAAAATTCGATACGGTTTTTCTATATACTTCCTTCGATAAGAAGAAAGTTTTGGATAGTGAGGAGATAACCCTCAACGATGACGGATTTTTGCTTTTGGCGTACAACGAGAAAATATTTGCTCCAACTATAGAGAATATGTATTTGGAATTGGAACGCACCAAGGTGTATTGGCTCAACTGGTCCCATAAAACAACAAAGTACAAGGATTTCAATACAGAGATCAATAGGAGCGCCCTTACCCTTAAGCTATTGAGCTATGATCGAACCGGGGCGGTTCTGGCAGCGGTTACAACCTCCCTGCCGGAGACTCTTGGGGAGGTACGCAATTGGGATTATCGCTTTTGCTGGATAAGGGATGCATCCATGGTCATAAAGGTCGTATCCGAACTTGGACATGAGAATATTGCTAGGCGCTTTTTAAAGTTTATTGTTGATTTGATACCGGACAAGGACGAAAAATTGCAGATCATGTACGGGATCAACAAGGAAAAGAACTTAACGGAGGAAACTTTGGACCATTTAAGTGGATATATGGGATCCAAGCCGGTCAGATTAGGGAATGCGGCATATAAGCAGAGACAGCACGATATTTATGGTATTTTGATGGATGTGATCCATCAGCAATTGGTGAAATTTAGTACCGACATAGAAAATGTGGAGGAATTATGGACCATAACCAAGGGCATAGTTTGGATCGTGGGCAACCACTGGAGGTCGCCGGACAAGGGCATCTGGGAATTCCGCACGGAGGACCGCCACTTTACCTTCTCCAAAGTTCTCTGCTGGACCGCAATTGACAGGGCGTTAAAGATTGCTGAAATATTGGATAAAAGGCACAAAATTGATAAATGGAAATCGTTGGAGCAGGAGATAAGGGAAGATATCCACCAATTTGCGTGGAACGAAGAAAAACAGTCCTATACCCAGTCCTATGGATCTAAACATTTGGATGCATCTGTTCTGCTTATGGAGCCCTATGGTTTCATCGAGGCCAACGATCCCAAATATATAAGTACGGTTAAGGCAATAGAGAAAGAGCTGAGCCATGACGGTTTAATGTACCGATACAAGAACGAGGACGATTTTGGCTTGCCATCCTCTTCGTTCACGGTATGTACTTTTTGGTTTATCAATAGTCTCTTTAAGATCGGGGAAGAAAAGAAAGCACTGGAGCACTTTAAAAAATTGCTTTCTTACAGCAACCATTTAGGTCTATTTAGTGAGGATATCGATTTTAAGACCAAACGACTGTTGGGCAATTTTCCACAGGCCTATTCCCATTTGGCGCTGATAGAATGTGCCGTTAATTTTTCAATCAGGGGTAAGGACGAAGCTATTTTGGAATCTATTGGCTATACGATTCAGAAATAATCGCATGGGCCCCGTTCTTAAGAATTGGAAGCATGGTGGGTCCGATATTTGAAACCTTGCGGTAAGGGTAGGGCGATACGCGTATTGCGAAATGCGTTTAGGGTTGGACATCTGTCCAACTAGTCTATCTTTAGCCGCATGGCGGTAGCTTTATCCCCAACGATCTCAACGATATAGAGACTGCCATTGTCGGCATCGTCCATGCTAGCATATTTATTGTCCCCGATCATTTTGTTTACAAAGTCGGGCGTCGTATCGCTGTGGCCAACAACCAAGACCATCTTACCAAGGTTATCGGCCTTAAACTGATCGATGTTTAGGCTGGCCATGTCGTAATTCTGAATGTCGATATCCTTTTTCACGGAGGTAGGTGCGGCCGTCATCATGGTCCTTTCAAAATCGGTAGAGTAGATCGCATCCAAGGGAATGGGGTCTAGCACCTCGGCCCATCGCATGGCCCTGCCCAAGCCGTCCTGGTTCAACTCTGGATCTACATCGTTGGGGTCCGATCGATCTTTCTCGGCATGGCGAATAAAATAGAAGGTAGAAACGATATCGTTCAAATTGCTTTGGGACATTTTAACGTCTTTTTTACAGCCTCCAAAAAATAGAAGCATAAGGAGGGCCGATAAAATTTTGAGGTTTCGCATAATTGTGGTTTTTCTATTTAGACCAATTAAATTTTTTGGATGGAAGGGAAAATTTGTAATTTTTTGCCTATTTGAAAAAGTTTAATTGGGTTACAAGGAAACTTCTCTTTTATCTAACTAAATTTCGTCGAAAATAGTATGTAATACCTTGTTTTTTTGTTTTTTTGTATATGGTAAAGTTACGTGTCATTTTATTTGTTTTGGGAATGGCTTATATGTCACAGGCCCAAGAGGTTGCCTTGCCCAAGGATTTAAGGCAACACAACGTTTCCAACTTCAATTCCAGTTTGGTAAACCCGGTGTTTTCATTGGATAGGAACGAGCCCCAGTCCATTGCATTGTGGACGCGTTGGCAATGGCAAACAATTGATGCGGACCCTACCACATTGTTCCTTAACTACACAAGGCCTATTAATTCCAAATCTGCATTTGGAGCTGGCTATTTCCAGAACAATACTGGAGTTCATATCGATAAGGGAGGGGTAGTCAACTACGCCTACGTTTTTAGTTTTAACGAGAAATCCCGATTGGCCCTAGGGGTCAATGTATTCGGATTTCAGCAACAATTTGTTGATGACCGCTTTAATCCAGGCCAGGGTATTCCCTTGCCCGAGCTGGAAATTTCCAATAATTTTATCATGCAGCTGGCACCCGGAATTCGCTATACCTACGACCGCTTTGGTATTGGAGTGTCTTCCGACAACTTGTTCGACTACAATTTCACTAAAAACGAAGCGGAAACATATAATTCGGAAAAGGTATTCATGGGGATTGTGGATTATGCTTTTCCATTAACCCTATTCGGTATTTCGGACAACACCTTTTTAAGACCCGCACTCTATGTCCGCACCATACCCAACAACGACACCCAGTTTGGACTAAATGCCTACCTATCTTCCTCCTATTTTTGGGCCCAAACGGGATACAACAGCTTTTATGGGGTGTCCGTGGGGGCAGGAGGGCATTTCTTTAAAAAAGTGTCCTTGGGCGCCTTGGTTGAATTTGGAACGAATCAGGACCTTAGCGATAAAGATCCCAGCTTTGAACTTGTCACAGCCTTTAATTTTGGCAAGCAGATAAAGGACTTCAAAGGGGAGGAACCTGCTCTGGAAGAAGAAACCCATATACTTACCAAGGCTGAAATTGAAGCGCAACAACAGGCCAATATGGAGAAGCAACGATCTGCCTATGACTCCATTGCCGCCGTTAGAAAGGAGCAGGCCCTGGCTGCAGAAATGGTTCAGAACAAGCAAAGGGTGCTCGATTCAATTAACAATGCAAAGTTGGCAGAGGAACAGCTTGCCAAACAACAAAAGATTGCGGATAGCATAGCCCAAGAAAAGAAAAAACAGGCCGCCCTTGCCCAAAAGCCAGCCGAAGCCCCGGTTAAAACCAAGGGACATTATGAGGAGGTTGACAAATTGGAGGGATTGGAGCCCGGGTATTACCTGATAACCAATGTTTTCGGCACCAAAAAATATTACGAGGCCTTTATGAAGACGCTGACTGCCAAAGGATTGAGTCCTAAATCGTTCTATCGTTCCGAGAATAAATACAACTATGTTTATTTGGGACACTATAGTACGTTGAAAGAGGCAGAGCAGGCAAGGGACAGCAAGTTTAATGGCAAGTATCCCGACAAGACCTGGATTTTCAGGGTTAAGGGGAATTAATGAATTGGTGGGTTAATGGTTCATTGGATTATCGGGGCCAACGGGACAAAAAAAAACTCCGGTAATCAGCCGGAGTTCATTCATCAATCAAAAAACGAACAGTCATGATAAACTGTTGCTCTTTATACACAATTTACAATATCTATGCCAATCTTCCAAATTTAAAAGGAGGCTGCCAAATACGGTAAATAATGACTTGGATTATCCAAGATAGGTCTTTAAAATTTTGCTTCTGGAGGTATGTTTTAATCTTCGGATGGCCTTTTCCTTGATTTGACGTACCCTTTCCCGGGTAAGGTCAAATGTTTCCCCAATTTCTTCCAATGTCATGGAATGTTGTCCGGCAAGTCCAAAATACAAGCGGATCACGTCGGCCTCCCTAGGGGTCAATGTCTCCAATGCCCGTTCTATTTCGGTCCTGAGTGATTCATGTAACAATTCCCTGTCCGGATTTGGTGATTCCCCACTTCTCAATACGTCGTAAAGGTTGGAATCTTCCCCATCGATCAAGGGAGCATCCATGGATACGTGGCGACCGGAGTTTTTCAGGGACTGTTTTACATCCTCCACGGTCATATCCAGTTCCTTGGCAATTTCCTCTGCGGATGGCTGCCTTTCATGGGCCTGCTCCAAAAAGGCAAAGGTCTTGTTGATCTTGTTGATGGAACCGATCTTGTTCAGTGGCAAACGTACGATTCGGGATTGTTCTGCCAGTGCCTGGAGTATGGATTGACGAATCCACCACACGGCATAGGAGATAAATTTAAATCCACGGGTCTCATCAAAACGCTGTGCTGCTTTGATCAAGCCCAAATTCCCCTCGTTGATCAAATCGGGCAGGGTCAGCCCCTGGTTTTGGTATTGTTTGGCTACCGAAACCACAAAGCGAAGATTGGCCTTGGTCAATTTTTCAAGGGCTATTTGATCGCCGGCCTTGATGCGTTGAGCCAATTCTACCTCTTCATCTGCGGTAATAAGGTCTACTTTACCAATTTCCTGTAAATACTTGTCCAAGGAGGCGGTTTCCCTGTTGGTAACCTGTTTTGTAATCTTTAGCTGTCTCATCTAAATTTTTCGTATCAAATTATGTTTTACCCCATACAAATGAGTAAGCATCCCAAAGGGTGCATATGTTTATACGTAAAAAAGGTTGAAAAGTTACAATTGAACCTAAAAATTTTGCATTTATTGGCTGCATAGCATAAAAAAGCCCCAACTTTTACATTGGGACCTTCATTTTTATGCTATCCAAACGAAATTAATCCCGTCGTGGTTTGCGATCACGATTTCTGTCGTTTCTATCATTTCTGCCTCCGCGGTCACGATCATTGCTCCTCGGGGGTCTTTCTACATAACCTTCCGGCTTGGGCAAGAGTGCTTTTCTGGAAACTTTGTCTTTCCTTGTCCTAGGGTCCAAGCCAAAATATTTCACATCAAATACGTCGCCCATGTTTACGACATCGGTTACGTTTTCGGTGCGTTTCCAGTCCAGTTCGGATACATGAAGCAATACTTCGTTGCCAGGAGCGTCCAAATATTCTACCACAGCACCAAAATCAAGTATCTTGATAACCTTTACCTCGTAAATGCTGCCAACTTCCGGCTTAAAGGTAATAGAATCTATCTTGGCCAATACGGCATCTATGCCTTCCTGACTGGTTCCCAAGATTTCCACCAATCCTTCTTCCGTTACGGGATCTTCGTTGATCACGATCGTAGTTTTGGTAGCTTTTTGCAGCTCTTGGATCACTTTTCCTCCAGGTCCGATCAAGGCACCTATAAAGGCACCAGGAATTGTTACGGTAACCATTTTCGGAGCGTGGGGTTTTACATCTGCGTTGGGTTTTGCAATCGTTTCGGTCAATTTGCCCAAAATATGCAACCGTCCGGCGGAGGCCTGTTTCAAGGCATTTACCAAGATTTCATAGGAAAGTCCCTTTACCTTGATGTCCATCTGGCATGCAGTGATGCCATCTGCGGTACCAGTAACCTTGAAGTCCATATCTCCTAGATGATCTTCATCCCCCAATATATCGGACAACACGGCATATTTTCCGGTTTCGGCATCGGAAATCAATCCCATGGCAATCCCGGAAACCGGCTTTTTCAACTGAACCCCCGCATCCATAAGTGCCATAGTACCCGAACAAACCGTAGCCATGGAAGAGGAACCGTTAGATTCCAATACTTCGCTAACTACTCTAACGGTATAGGGGCAATCAGCAGGAATCATTCCTTTTAGGGCACGTTGGGCCAAGTTTCCATGTCCGACTTCCCTACGCGAGGTTCCCCTAATGGGTCTTGCCTCTCCGGTAGAGAAAGGAGGGAAGTTATAGTGAAGGTAAAACGTCTCCTCACCTTCGTAGGAAGGCATATCAATCTGGTTGGCTTCCCGTGATGTACCAAGGGTTACCGTAGCCAAAGCCTGGGTTTCCCCCCTTGTAAAGATTGCGGATCCATGGGTGGAGGGAAGATAATCCACTTCACACCAGATAGGGCGAATCTCATCGGTTTTACGACCATCAAGACGAAGTCCTTCGTTCAGGGTAAGATCGCGCACGGCCGCTTTTTCTGCTTTGTAGTAATATTTGGAAATTAGATCCCCAAAATCTTCTCGTTCAACTTCAGAAAAACTCGCCAGTATTTCCTCCTTTATTTCTGCGAAAGCAGCAGTTCTTTCGTGCTTGGCAGATCCTGCCTTGGCAATGGCATATACTTTATCATAGGCCATTCCACGAATCTTTTCCTCCAATTTCTCGTTTTCCGCCTCGGCTTCGTATTCCCTTACCGCTTTTCTGCCAAAAGCATCGGCTAGCCTCATTTGGGCGTCGATTTGAAGCTTAATGGCCTCATGGGCAAATTTTATGGCCTCGACCATTTCCTCTTCGGAAATTTCTTTCAGTTCCCCTTCCACCATCATTACCGAATCAGCGGAAGCACCGATTACCATGTCTATATCGGAAAGCTCCAATTGGGCACGGCTCGGGTTGATGATGAATTTTCCGTCGATGCGACCTACCCGGCATTCGGAGATGGCGCATTCAAATGGAAAATCGGAAAGTTGAATGGCTGCTGAAGCCGCCAATCCTGCCATGGCATCCGGCATAACGTCATCGTCATGGGACATCAATTGGATCATTACCTGGGTTTCAGCGTGATAATCTTTTGGGAAAAGCGGACGCAATACCCGGTCTACCAGCCTCATGGTCAATACTTCTCCATCGCTTGGTCGGGCTTCCCTTTTGAAAAACCCACCTGGATAACGACCTGAAGCGGCAAATTTCTCACGATAATCTACGGTTAATGGTAAAAAATCTACAGCACTTTGCTGATAATTGGAAACAACGGTACATAACAACATACACTTTCCGGACTGAACGACAACGGAGCCATGGGCCTGTTTCGCCAATTTACCGGTCTCGATAGAAATGGTCCTACCATCCCCTAGGTCGATGACCTCTTTAAATACTTTTGGAATCATAAATTAGAATTAAAACCTATTTAGTATAGGTCTGTTAAACAATGGTCTGCCGTCTTCCGGACGGCCGGGTTGTGTTGTTGTTGTTGTTGTGTTGACCAATGAAAAACTAGGTGTAAGCTTTTTGTGCAGGCTAAAAAAACTAGAAAGAAACTAAAAATAGAAAGGGACCGAAAATTTTCGGTCCCTTACTTCTATATTATTTACGTATATTCAATTCCTTGATGATAGCACGATATCTGGTGATATCCTTTTTGATCAAATAGTCCAAAAGACTTCTTCTTTTACCAACTAGTCTTACCAAGGAACGCTCGGTGTTGTAATCCTTACGGTTGTTCTTTAAGTGTTCCGTTAAATGGTTGATCCTGTGGGTGAACAAGGCAATCTGGCCTTCCGCAGAACCTGTGTTCTTCTCTTCCCCGCCGTGTTTTTTGAAAATTTCGGCTTTTACTTCTTTAGATAAATACATTCCAATATTAGTTTAATGATTTTTATGTATTGATTGATTTTCAATCAGGGCGCAAATATACTCATTCCAGATAGAAATCCGGAAATTTTATTTGGAAAATATTAGGGAACTCCCAATCTAGGATCTAATCGGGTTATTTTGTATTAAATCGATGTAAAGATTGATTTTCTTTTTAAGGTCTTTGCGATGCACGATAAAATCCAAAAACCCATGTTCCAGTACAAATTCTGCGGTTTGAAAACCTTCTGGGAGGTCTTTCCCCGTAGCTTCTTTAACCACTCTAGGTCCGGCAAAACCGATCAAGGCACCGGGTTCGGAGATATTGATGTCCCCCAACATGGCATAAGACGCCGTTGTGCCTCCTGTAGTAGGGTCCGTGCACAAGGATATGTAAGGGATACCAGCATCGCATAGTTGTGCCAATTTGGCGGAGGTCTTGGCCAATTGCATCAAGGATAAGGCTGCCTCCATCATCCTGGCACCCCCGGATTTTGAGATCATTACAAAAGGCAATTTTTTCTTGATCGAATAATCTATGCCCCGTGCTATTTTTTCACCCACAACACTGCCCATAGACCCGCCAATAAAGGCAAAGTCCATACAACAGACCACTACATCCTTACCTAGCGATTTTCCGACACCTGTGCGTACCGCATCCTTAAGTCCGGTTTTTTGCTGTGCGGACTTAAGACGTTCAGAATATTTTTTGGTATCCACAAATTTTAAGGGGTCCTTGGAGGTTAGCTTGGCATCCAATTCGGTAAACTTATTGCCATCAAACAGGATTTCAAAATATTCCTTGCTACCGATTCTTACGTGGTAATCGTCTTCCGGACTTACATAAAAGTTCTTTGCAAGTTCATCGGCCTCTACTATTTTACCGGTGGGCGATTTGTACCACAGCCCTTTAGGAGTGTCCTTTTTTTGTTCGGTGGAAGTTTGTATTCCTTTTTCCTTTCTTTTAAACCATGAAGACATACGACGAGTTTTGGATTTTGGGGATTAGGATACTATAATGTGTTTACGTTGTTTAAATCTTCAAAAGCCTTTTTTAAGCGGGCAACAAACGTCTTTTCCCCTTCCCGAAGCCATACCCTTGGGTCATAGAATTTCTTATTGGGCTCATCTGGACCCTTGGGGTTTCCAATTTGGGATTGTAAATATTCCTTGTTGTCCTGAATATAGTTTCTAATTCCTTCCAGGAAGGCGTACTGTAAATCCGTGTCGATGTTCATTTTGATAACGCCATACCCGATAGCTTCCCTAATTTCCTCTACTGACGACCCTGATCCCCCGTGAAATACAAAATCTATATGATTGTGTCCGACCCCATATTTTTTGGAGACATAGTCCTGGGAATTCCTTAGGATTTTTGGTGTCAACTTTACATTGCCCGGTTTGTATACCCCATGTACGTTGCCGAAGGCAGCTGCTATGGTAAACTTGGAACTTACTTTGGACAACTCCTCATAGGCGTAGGCCACTTCCTCTGGTTGGGTGTACAGTTTGGAATCGTCCACATCGGAATTGTCGACACCATCTTCTTCCCCTCCGGTAATTCCGAGTTCAATTTCCAAGGTCATGCCCATCTTGCTCATTCTAGCGAGATACTTTTTGCAAATTTCTATGTTTTCCTTGATAGGTTCTTCCGACAAATCGATCATATGGGAACTGTACAACGGTTTCCCGGTCTGAGCATAGTGTTTTTCACTCGCATCCAGGAGTCCGTCTATCCATGGCAACAACTTTTTTGCGCAATGGTCTGTGTGCAGAATTACGGTGGCACCGTAGGCTTCCGCTAATTGATGTATGTGCCTTGCACCGGCAACGCCACCCAAAATGGCCGCTTGCTGCCCCTCATTTGACAGTCCTTTTCCTGCATTGAACTGCGCACCTCCATTAGAAAATTGAATGATAACCGGAGCGTTTAGACTAGCTGCTGTTTCCAGTACACCATTTATGGTATTGGATCCAATTACGTTTACCGCGGGGAGTGCAAATCCTTTTTCCTTTGCATATTTAAAAATTTCCTGAACTTCGTCACCTGTGGCAACTCCGGGTTTTATGTTATGGGCCATAACTCTTGTTATTTGTTAGTTTCAAAATAAATTACCGAACTCCATCAAATAGGTTCGGAGGGACAAAAGTAATAAAATATTAAGCCTAAAAGACTGTTTTTATAATCTATCAATTGTTTTTTTATACTTTTTTCCAGCAGTAGGCGGGTAAGACTTTGGATTTCTGGAGGTACCGCAATTGGTTATCCCATACCTAAAATCAAAGCTACCACAATTTTCTGTGTCTAAATGACCCAATATCGTTATCTAAATCAGTTTTAAACCACCGCCAACGATTAAAGGTTTGCTTTTCTGATTTTCTTCTGGCGCATATCGCTTTAGGCCCTTTGTTTGCTTAAGTCGTATCGCGTTTAGCAAAACAAACCAGCAAAACAGTTGGCATATTCCACAACACACCCTAGAATCAAAAGGGATAGTTTATTCCGATATTAAGTACCGCATCCCCAATATTGAAATCGGTAAACCATCTATCCGAATAGTCCAATGCGGGGTTATAGGTTTTAAAACCGGTGTCCAATCGAATTACAAAATAGGTGAAGTCATACCGGATCCCAAACCCAGTGGCAAGACCTACATCCCCTAAAGAACTTATGCCCGTGAATTTCGCCTGTGGATATTCCACGTTGTCCCAGATGTTCCAAATGTTGCCCACATCGGCAAAAAGGGCGCCTTTAAAATCCTTCATGATAGGAAACCGATATTCCAGATTTAGGGCTATCTTGAAATTGGCCTCGTTAAAATCGTTTAGGTTGTTAGCCCTGCCAGGACCCAGGGAATATGCGGTCCAAGCCCTGTTGTCATTGGATCCACCTGCAAAATAGCTGCGCACAAAAGGAATGCTATTGGCATTGCCGTAAGGCACGGCAATACCCGTAAATGCCCGGAAAGCCAATACGTTGGAATGGGATAGGTCCCAATGCTTTATATAGTCGAATTCTATTTTAAAGTATTGGGAGTAGGGCACACCGAAGACCAAGTTGTTATTGTTTGCATTCTTTTCAAATGGAACGATGTTGGACATTAAGGATAGCACATTTCCCGCAGCCTCCACTTTAAAGATAAACCGATAAAAATTATTATCGTTAAGCCCTTGTTTGTTGTTTTTTGAAAAGGTATAGTTGGTGGCAAAAATCAAGTTGTTTTCCGTAAGTCTTTCCCTTCGTTCCTCAATACTGCTTACATCTTGATACTCTGCGGTGCCCGGGGGAATCAAATTATCATTCAACACCGCATTCGTAAACCCGGTTGTTCCATCAGGAATAATCAACTGGGGATTATTGGGGTCGATGGGCTGCTCGTAATAATCCGCTACGCTTGGATCGTTGTAATACGGAGCGGCAATGGTATTTAGATTATTATAGGCATTGTTATACACATAGAAGTATCGGTCGGGGTTTAGGTTGCGTACATATTGGATGTCCAGCGCTTGAACCATATGCTTTACCCAATCGCTGGGCGACCAGTTAAAACTATAAATACTGTTGAGGCTCTGTTTGTCCAAACCTATGTTCTTTTGGAAATCCGTTCCAATTGAAATCCGGGTCTGGGGGAGCATGTAATAAGGAATGATTTTTTTTGAATTGATAAGGGGAAACCATATTCTAGGAATGGTGAGGTTTAAATCAACCCCAAATTCCAAAATATTGAAGAATGTGTTATCCACAATATTGGGATCTTTGGAGGCTCCAAGGTTTAACCGGCCAGCGAGACTTAGATTTTCCGCTCCCTTAAAAATATTTCTTGCCTGCAGGGAAGGACCGAGTGCAATTCCGGCATACTGGATATTGGAATGGGTAAAATCCATATCCATACCCAATGAGAACTTAGGTCTTGATGCCAGATAGATATTGGTTATGAGCTTGGCCTCCGTACTGTCCTCTACCATTTCAATGTTGGGATACTTAAAATTGTTTAGGTTGGCGATTCGCCTATAGGTTCGTATTTTGTCCACTTCCCTATAAATACTGTCCTTCTTTAAGAAAACCGCATCCGTGATCGCTTTGGGCCTATATTTTAACTTGCCTTGATAAAAAATATTGTAATCCCCGTGTTTCACGGATTGCAAGGAATCCGAGCTATCGTTATTTAGATAGTCGGTATAGATATTTACTTGGCCGAATCTATATATTTTGTACTCGGATATGGTTACCGTGTTTTCTCCCCTGGACCTTAAATTTTCGATATTCAGCTCGACCTCCATTTTTTGGTCATCGGCCAATTTGATGGTATCCCTAATGATATCGTAGGTAATTGAGCTTTCCTGAAAATTATAGACCCCGTTATTTCTATACATATTGGTAAGCCTTTCCCTTTCGTTGTTAAAATTGTTTAGGTCAAATTGATCTCCTTTCTTGATAAAGGAACCGGCCTTATATTGGTCATATAGGGAGTCTATGGGTCGCGAAGCTATTTCTTTGGAAACGGAATCTATGATAAACGGCTTTCCCAAGGATAGTTTATAGGCCAATTCAACTTTTTGTTTTGATATGGTGTCGATCTGGTAGGTGGCATTGTCGTTGAAATAACCTTTGGTGCCGTAGTAGACTTTCAATCGTTCCAAAGATTTTCTCGTTTTGGAAGTATCCAGGATTACAGGAGCCTCGCCAATTTTTTTGAGCCATTCGCTCATACCGCTCACCACAAATGATTCCCCTAAGCGCTCCACTTGCTTTTGGGACAAAACGTTTACAAGCCGTTGCTCCCTTTTTGGTTTTCTTGTAAGCCATTCCTGGTATGAGGAATCTGGATCCTTTTTGGCCAAATTATAAAGGTTAAGACGTAAAGGATACCCAAGAATGTTGCTGTTGGTTTCTTGGATAATTAGGCTTCTTATGTTCTCGTCATTGATTTTTTTATTGTCGGCGTAGATGGTGTTTTTAGTGACCAAAACTGCGCCATCCTCGACTCTTTTTAGGCTATTGCAGGAGACCATTGCAAACCCAAGCAAGAATAAGACTATTTTTGCGCTATGTTTTTTTAAATTCACAAGAATCCCCATAGGGGCCAAAAATACATTATTTGTATGGTTGTAAAAAGCCAAATAAAATTTATAAAAAGCCTTCAGCAAAAAAAAAATAGGGCGGAACAGAAGCTGTTTGTTGCCGAAGGGTCAAAAATGGTTCTAGAACTTTATCGTTCCAACTTAGTACCCTACAAAATTTATGTTTCCGGTCCTGTTTTGGAGGGGGTCGATGGTTCGTTTTTGGAAAGGGTTACCGCTTCCGAACTAAAGCAGATGAGTAGTCTAAAGACCCCGAACCAAGTATTGGGGGTTTTTTATAAGCCGACATCAATAGATGTGGATTTTGCGGATTGGATAGTTGCCTTGGATGATGTTAGGGATCCGGGCAACCTCGGAACTATCATTCGTCTGTGCGATTGGTTTGGCATAAAGCACCTGCTTTGCTCTCCCCATACGGTGGATTGCTATAACCCAAAAGTGCTGCAGGCCACAATGGGTTCCATTGCAAGGGTGAATATTATCTATGCCGATTTGCGGGTATTATTGCAAAATAAAGATATTCCTGTCTTTGGTAGCTTTATGGATGGCAATCCGGTTTATAGTGAAAATTTGCCTACTTCCGGAATATTGGTGATGGGAAATGAGGCAAACGGCATTTCTCCGGAAATCGAAAAGCTCGTAACCAAAAGAATTGGAATTCCCCAATACGCTTCAAAAACTTCGGAAAGTCTCAATGTGGCCACGGCATCTGCAATTTTGTTGAACGAGATCAGGAGGGGATAAAAGGTTTAAGAGATTTTAAGTTTGGAAGGGAAGTAGTTGTTCCCGTTAGAAATTTACCATGGACTTGTAATTTTCATAACCCTGAACTCATAACTTGAGCTTAAACTTGTACACCTCACTCAAACGTGAAGTTCACAAATATTCCCCTGGATTTCATGGAATTTATATTTCCGGTCCATGGGCTGTTTGGATCTGCATCCCTTACCAACTCGTCGTTTAAGGCAAAAACTCCACGAATGGATGGGGCAAATTTGAAATATTCCGTATAAAAATCGATTCCAAATCCAATTTCGTAGTAGTACGTGGTTTTCTTCATCCTGAATGTCCCTGAACTATTATCGTCGAGGCTATCCATGTTGCTCCCCAAATTGATTGAAGTGGAGGCACCACCGATTAGAAAGGGTTTCCAGTTGCCCAGCCTCAACGTGCTCACTTTTAAAAGTAATGGAAAATTGATGTAGGTTGATTTTACATCCCGAATAGCGTCGGTCTTATCGGTGAACCCGGGAAAACCCAAATTCCGCTGATTGTAGAAAAGACCGGGCTCAAAACGCAAGTCTAAAAATTTGTTTAGCCGAAGCTCGCCGATGAGGCCCACATTAAAGCCGAAGGATTTTTGGACCAAAATATCTCCGGTATTCTCTTTGTAATCGAACTTGAAATCGTATTGGTTAAAACCCAGAAAATATCCCCAGTTTAATAATTTTTCATCTTCGTTCTCCAAATTTATGATCGGTCTTTCGTTAAATTGTGCCCGAACGGCTGGGCAGGCGAACAGCAAACCGATCCATAAAAACAAAATGTATTTCATACAACTAAATCAAGTTTAACCATTGGATAATAAATAGGCCGGAACATATTGAATACGGGGAATAAAGTTTAGTAAGGGGATGATAACGATATCCCGTGATAATTCCGCATTGCTTGGTCTTTTTTCTATATTCTATGTTCTTTTTTCTTTGTATTAACACAGTTATCGGGCATTATAACCGGACAATATTTACTTTGTGGCGACATATATTGAGGCGACCCCAAGGGTTTGGGGCTTGTTTTCTATATCTATAAACCCAATTTTGTTCAAAATATTGTTGAAGTTATCCCCATAAGGAAAAACTGCAGCGGATTTGGATAAATAGGAATATGCCGATTGGTCCCTGGAAAAGATTTTGCCAATTAATGGCAGCACGTGTTTGGTGTAAAAATGATACCCTTGCTTATAGGGCCTCTTTGTGGGAACGGAGGTTTCCAGCACCACAAAGGTTCCCTTTGGCTTTAGGACCCGATATATCTCTGAAAGTCCTTTTTCCAGATCTTCGAAATTCCGAACACCAAAAGCTACTGTAATGGCATCGAAAGTGTTGTCATCGAAGGGAAGGTTTTCACTGTCCCCGACTATCATTTCAATGGTTCGCCCCAGATTCTTGTCGGCTATCTTTTTTTTGCCAACTTCCAACATTCCGGGGGAAATGTCCAGTCCCACAATTTTTTCGGCATCGGTTTTCACCAAATTGATAGCCAGGTCTCCCGTTCCGGTGGCAATGTCCAAGATGGACTTTGGTTGTTTTTCCTTTAGAATGGCAACCACCTTTTTACGCCATTTAATGTCCGCCCCAAATGAAATTACCCGATTAAGTCCGTCGTAATTTTTTGAAATGGTGTCGAACATTTGGGTAACTTGCTCCTTCTTGCCAAGATTGGAATCTTTGTAGGGAGTAACATTATTGGCCATGGGATAAATTTTGGGCAAAGATACTTTTTTTAAGTAGAAAATAGGAAGTGCTTTGTTGATAATCGGGCAACGTAATTTTCAACGGTACTTCCAAATTCCCCCTTTGTCATTCAAGTAAAAAAAATATAATATTTTTGAAATGTACAACATAATACAATTATGATAAAACTACTAAAATTGATCGTTTCCGTATTGGGTTGCATCCTTTTTGTTTCCTGCAATGAAAAAAAGCAGGAGGTCCCCAGTCCTCGGGAAATAGCGATCATCCCCGAGCCGGCCCAGTTGGTTCTTGCCGATGGCAGTTTTGAATTTAATTCGGGAACCAAATTTGTGGCTATCGGGAAAGAACAAAATCAGGTTTCCAGGATTCTGATCGATAAGTTCAGAGCTGCGGCAGGATTTGAACCACATATCGTCGATAAAGCGCCAGAAAACAATTTTGTGGCCTTTGAGGAGGATAAATCCCTGGAACAGGAGGCCTACCGGTTAAAAATTTCAAAAAACTCGGTAAAGATCTCGGCGAAGGGATATTCTGGTTACCTATACGGTCTGGAAACCGTCCGACAACTTCTTCCTCCGCAGTTGGAAAGCAATGAAAAACAAGTAGGGGTCAATTGGGTAATTCCATGTCTCCAAATTGACGATCATCCCAAATATTCCTGGCGCGGACTGATGCTGGACGTGGCCAGACATTTTTTTGCCAAGGAATATATCTTAAAGACCATAGACCGGATGGCCTTGTTTAAATTGAATACCCTGCACCTACACCTGGTAGATGATCAAGGCTGGCGCATCGAAATAAAGAGATACCCAAAATTAACGGAAATAGGTGCTTTTAGGGTAGACCAAGAGGACAAGCACTGGGACGCACGGACCGAAAACAAACCAGGGGAACCAGCTACCTACGGAGGATTTTATACCCAAGAGGATATAAGGGAAATAGTGACTTATGCTGGGGAACGCGGAATTACGGTGGTGCCTGAAATAGAAATGCCTGCCCATGTTATGAGCGCATTGGCAGCATATCCAGAATTTTCCTGTTTTGATGAAAAAATTGCCGTACCCTCCGGTGGCGTTTGGCCCATCACGGATATATATTGTCCTGGGAAGGAAGAAACCTTTGAGTTTCTACAGAACGTACTCCTGGAGGTTATGGATTTGTTTCCCTCCAAATATATCCATATAGGTGGGGATGAGGCCACCAGAACCAATTGGGAGAAAGATCCCAAGGACAAAAAAAGAATGAAAGAGGAAGGGTTAAAAACCACTGCGGAACTACAGAGTTACTTTATAAAACGAATGGAGCGGTTCATAAGTTCTCACGACCGGATATTGCTGGGTTGGGATGAAATTTTGGAGGGTGGACTTGCACCTGGGGCAACCGTAATGAGCTGGCGTGGCATTCAAGGTGGCTGGGAAGCTTCGGAACAAGGCCACGACGTGGTTATGACCCCTGGGGACTGGACCTATTTTAACCAGTATCAGGGCGACCCCGATTACGAGCCCATCGCTTTTGGGGGCTACGTGCCCCTAAACAAGGTGTACGATTTTGACCCCGTGGTGGACTCCATGTCGGTAGTGCAAAAAAAGCATATTTTAGGCGGACAGGCCAATTTGTGGTCAGAGTTTATTACGAACGACAAGGAGTCCGAATATATGCTGTATCCGAGACTAGCTGCCCTGTCCGAAGTACTTTGGACACCAAAAAACAAGTTGGATTGGAAGCGGTTTTCAGAAAAAATCCCGGTGCTCTTCTCAAGGTTTGATGCCATGGGCATTACGTATTCCCGGAGTGCGTATGCGGTGACCGCCAAAAGTACATTGGATATGAGGAACGCCACAATTTCGGTGGCTTTGGGGAACGAGTTCCCAGATTCGGATATAAGGTATGCCCTGGACGATGAAAAATTGGATACCTCCTCAAAAAAATATTCGGTGCCCATTGTCCTGGACCATACAACAACGATCAAGTCAGCGGTCGTTGAAAATGGAAAAATTGTAGGGGACACCCTGAAAAAAACCTTCAATTTCCACAAGGCCATTGGCAGGCCGGTTGTCTACAACCCCATGTATAGCGAACAATATCAAGGGGAGAAGGAAATTAATATGGTAAACATTATCAGGGGCAGTAAAAACTTTCACGACGGTCAATGGCAGGCCTGGCTGGTAAAGGATGCAGAGATTACCATTGACCTAGGGAAACCGACCGAAATTTCTTCCGTCGCCCTGGGCAGTATGGAAAATCAGGGTTCCGGTATTTATTATCCTACCCAGGTTGATGTGGCTGTTTCCACGGATGGCAAAAGGTTCGTCAAGGTGGGTGAAATGCGACATGGTTTTAAAAATTCCGGTTATGTGGGACTAATGGATTTTAAGGTTAATTTTGAGGCTCAGAAGGTTAGATTTGTAAGGGTCAAGGCCAAAAATCTGGGCCATCCTCCCAAAGGGGGCGATGCGTGGATGTTCTTGGACGAAATTGTGGTAGAATAGGGCAGGGTCATAGAAATTGAAATGTTTTTAAAAAATATTTCTGTATGGATTTGACAACAAGTAAAATAAAATCATATCTTCGCATATGTAATACATAATACATTTATGAAAAACTTAATTGCCGCCACGTACGCACCCATGCACTCGGATGGTTCGCTAAAACTGGATATTGTTGGGCCCTATGGTGAATTTCTTAAATCGAATAAAGTTGCTGGAGCCTTTATTAATGGGTCCACTGGGGACTTTGTATCGTTGGGTACAAACGAGCGCAAGCAAATAACAGAGGCTTGGTCCAACAACAAACCGAGCGACTTCCATTTGGTCTGTCATGTTGGCCATAACAACCTAAGGGAAGCCCAAGAACTGGCTTCACATGCAGAGGGGAAGGTGGATGGCATCGCTGCCTTGGCTCCTTATTATTTTAGGCTGAATTCATTGGATAAACTATTCACATACTGTTCCGAAATCGCCAAAAGCGCCCCAAAAACCCCGTTCTATTACTATCACATACCAGTGTTGACGGGAGCTAATTTCCAAATGATCGATTTTTTGGAAATGGCGGGCAACAAAATACCCAATTTTGCCGGAATAAAGTATACACAGAGCAACTTGATCGATTTTCCAAAATGTATGGCATTCAATAACCGGGCCTATAAAATTCTTTTCGGGGTAGACGAGCAATTGCTATCCAGTCTCCCCTATGGTGCAGAGGGTTGGGTCGGTAGTACCTACAATCACCTTGCACCATTGTACTATCAAATTATTTCTTCTTTTAAAGCTGGAGATTTGGTGCACGCCTCAAATCTCCAACGAAAGGCGGTAGCTTTTGTGGAAACTTTGGATAAAATGGGCGGGTTTAACGGTGCAGGAAAAAGCTTTATGAGGCTCTTTGGACTCGATTTGGGCCCAAGTCGATTTCCCCATGTCACCTTGACCAATGCCCAGTTGGCCACCGCGGTAGATGATTTTGATAAAATTGGGCTACTTCCGCTTCTAAGTCCGTCGTTTGATAGAGGATTGCTATAAATTTTATCATAAATCAAAACTGCAAGCCCTTTACGGGTAACCCACAAGGCCAGCTCTTTTAACTTTTCGATGATTTAATTTTCTTTTCTATTTGCATCCAAATCCGGCCCGAAAGTATTCGGTCATGGGTTTAGGATTTAAATCTAATTGTTCCCATTAAGTAGGCCCGCACATGGGATTTCGGTTTTCAGAGGGATAGGTTACGAATTTCGACCGTAGAAATTATATATACACTTTAGTCTTTTCTACAATTAGGCTTTTTAACGTATTCAATGTATCCTGTATTTCTTTAGGGTTTAAGCTTTTGATTGCCTGAGGTCAAAAGTTAAAATTCTATTTTTTCTATTTTATTATGTATAACATAAAACATATTTTTATATATTGCGGTCAATTAACTCAATATTAACTCTAACGAACAATTTATGGAGTGTTTAAAAAAACAAATCAGAACCATTGGAAAAGGACTGGTTAAAATCGCTCATGAGGTGACTAGGCCAGGGAAAAGCTCATTTTGGCCATCACTTATTTTGTGTGCCTTTAGTATGACCGCCTTTTCCCAGCAAACGGAGATTTCGGGAACCATGACGGATTTTGACGGAAATTATACCATCCAGGCCGCAGCGGACGGGGTGATGGTATACAGCTATATCGGCTTTGCCACCAAGGAAGTTGCTATAGGTAACCAAACCACAATAGATGTAGTCCTGCAAGAAGATACGGCCATATTGGATGAAGTGGTAGTAACCGGTTATGGCAAACAATCACGCGCCAAATTGACTACTTCCGTAGCCAAACTGGACACCCGTATTCTTGAAACCTCTACGAGGTCTAACGCTGGAACAGCATTACAGGGTACCATTGCGGGTCTTCGTGTAACCAACACCACCGGCCAGCCCGGATCAACCCCGGACATAGTTTTGCGTGGAGGAACGACTTTTGACGGATCGGGCTCCCCGTTGATTTTGGTAGATGGAATACAAAGCAGCTTTTATGCTCTGAATTCCGACGATATCGAGTCCATAGAAGTATTAAAGGATGCAGCGGCCACAGCAATATATGGGGCCCGTTCGGCGAACGGTGTTATTTTGGTGACTACCAAATCGGGAAAAGTCGGCAAATCCAATATTACCTTTAAAAGCCGGTACAGTATCAACCGGAGACGGGAAACGCCTGACTATCTAGATGCGGCCAATTTTATAAAGTACAACCGACAAGCGGTAATGTACTATAGGGAAGCCACCAATAATCCTACCGGCTTTGCGGCATTTGTAGACGGTCCACTTGCCTTTGGAACCGGGGGAAATACGACCAACTCGCCATTTACCACGCAATTCCTTACGGACGACAACAAGTATTTGTTGAATCAGCCTGGTTGGGGTACGGTTGAGGACCCTATGAATCCAGGGAAACAAATCTTGTTCCTCGATAACGATGTGAGCGACCTTATATATCAGGACAGCCAGTCCGTGGACAACTATCTTTCATTTGACGGGGGCAACGAGAAAGGCACCTACTATTTGGGATTGGGATATTTGGACGATGACGGTCTAATTCTTGGTTCTGGATTTCAACGGTATTCGGGAAAATTCAGTGGATCATATAAGATTACCGAAAATTTAAGAATCAATTCCAACGTGATTTATTCACATTCCCACCAAGATTTAAGTCCGCTGGGGAGCAATAATACTGTTTTTAGAAGATTTGCTGGCCAGCCACCAACATCTAGAACCTATAACAACAATCCGGATGGTACCCTCTCCGATCAGTTGAATCCCGGTACCAATTCCGGATTTGGCAACCCCTTGTATTATCAGGATAAATTTATCCGCAAGAACCAGGAGCAACGTTTTGCTGCGGCCGTGGGGATGGAATGGGATATTTTTCCGGATTTTCAGTTCGCATTGAACGGGAACCACTTGGCTATCAACAATCGTGACGATAATTTCAACAAGGCCTTTTATAACGGAAGCACCTTGATAACTACCCGGAATGCCTCCGCTAGTTTGGAAAGTACCTTACGGGATCAGTTAACGGGTACTTTAAACTATTCAAAATCGATAAAGGATCATAATTTTAATCTGCTGGTCGGGGCAGAATACTTCAGGGACAAATATTATGTGTTGGGTGCTGCTACCAAAAATTCACCGACGGATTTGATTTATACCATGAATGCAGGTAGTGAAGCCAATGGTGTTCCCTCCAGTTTTGAGACCGAGAGCGTGATCATCTCCACATTTGGTCGCTTGAATTACGATTTTTCGGACAAGTACCTTGTTAGCTTTACCTATAGATATGATGGGTCTTCCCAATTGGGCAATAACAAATACGGGTTCTTCCCTGGAATTTCCTTGGGGTGGAACGCTCAACAGGAAGATTTCTTTGCGGATTCCGGAATAAGCAAGGTGGTCTCTAACTTTAAGCCAAGAATCAGTTATGGGGTAAACGGGGATTTGAGTTCTTTGTCCCCCGACCCGAATAATCCACGGTTGGCCAATTATGTAGTCCAAGGGTCCTACGGGTCCCGTGGAATCTACGACAGTCAGACCGGGTATGCCAATACGGTACTTCCCACCATGGATCTACAATGGGAACGTTCAACAACCTTGAATTTTGGATTGGACCTCTCGTTGTTCAACAACAGGATTACCCTGATTACCGACTATTATATCCGTAATATTAAGGACAAAATATCGAATCTGACCCTTCCATACTGGACCGGCTTTAGCTCAATACGAACCAATAATGGGGAATTGAGAAATAAGGGTATCGAGTTTCAATTAAATGCCGATGTAATCAGGAACAAGGATTGGCAATGGCAAGTTGGGGGTACGTTTTCCTCAGGTAAAAACTATGTCGTAAAACTTCCAGAGAACGATAACGAAAACAACAGGCAGGGCGGAACGCAGATCAACGACCCCGACACAGGGGAGCTTATATGGGTAGGAGGGCTTCAGGAAGGCCAACGCGTGGGCACAGACATGGTGGTTACCTATGTCCAGGATTATATTTATCCCGATCAGGCTGCTGTCGATGCGGATGCAACCCGCCAAGACGACCTGCTTCCCAACGCGACTAAACGATATCCAGGGGATGTAGCTTGGTTGGATACGAACAATGACAATGTAATCAACAGTTTTGACCAGAAAGTCGTTGGCCGTACCACTCCGGACGTGATTGGTGGATTTTCATCCAACCTTAAGTACAAAAATTTCGCACTGTACGTAAAGACCGATTTTGCAACAGGCCATATTATATATAACCATATCCGAGGCAAGGGCTTGGCCCAGACCCAAGGTAACCTGAACCAGGATGCCTTGGTACTACAGTCATGGACGCCCGAAAATACCCAAACCGACGTGCCTCGATTTGTTTTTGTGGACGCACAGAAGAACATATATAGGGGCAACGAAGCAACCGTAAACAGTCGGTTTTGGGAAAAAGGGGATTATTTGGCCCTAAGGGAGGTAACATTGAGCTACGACCTTCCCACCGATAATTTTAAGGATATCATAAATAGCCTAAGCATTTATTTGACGGGTTCCAACCTACATTACTTTAAAAGCTATAGCGGTGATACCCCGGAAAAAGGAGGGTATCAGGCCGGGGAATTTCCCATGCCACGAACCTATACGCTTGGACTTACGCTAACCTTCTAAAACAAAAGCAAAATGAAATATTTATCTTTTTTATTGGTAATGTTTACCTTCCTCTCTTGTGAAAAGCAATTAGAGCTACATCCGCCGAGCGAATTAACTGCTGCCGGGTTTTGGGATTCCGAGAACGGGGTCCGGGCGGCACATACAGGATTGTACGCCACCCTTCGGGAATCAAACTACACCCTATGGTTGTTGGGCGAAATACGAAGCGATATGTGGGGGGGACAAACTTTTGAATCTTCCGCCAATGAGGATTTGATCAAATCCAACATTACGGTTTCCAATGCCCCTTTCGGCGGTTGGGCAGGCCTTTATTCCAATATTCATAGCATCAACGACTTTCTTTTGAATGTTCCCAATACGGTATTTCAGAACGAAGCCGACAAAAAGCACATGTTGGGTCAAGCTTATGGTCTTAGGGCATTTTATTATTATACCCTTTTAAAAACATGGGGCGATGTTCCAATTACCACGGAGCCGGTAGTCGACACGGATCCCGCTGGCCTGAGTAAGCCCCGATCTCCCCAAGCAGAGGTAATGTCACTTATTAAATCGGACATACAGGCTTCGTTGGACCAATTTGGTTCCGATAATTCCTATTGGGAAGGAAAGCGGATTTATTGGTCCAAGGCCGCAACGTTGGCGCTAAAAGGAGATGTCTTTATTTGGTCCGGTAACCTGTTGGGCGGTGGGAATGCCGACTTTACCACGGCAAAAAATGCTTTGGCACAAGTTGCTTCCATGGATGTGGCCCTGGCTCCGGATTTTTCCGAACTGTTCTCCACGGATAACGAGAACAACAATGAATTTATATTCTCAATTCAATATACAGAGGACGAATCTACCAATTATTATAATTTGCTAACGGGAAGGACCACTGAAATACAGCCCCAGTTTGATGATAAAGGTGTTTCCATGTCCGATTTTATTACCAATGGGGCCAACCGATACGGCCCTTCTGAGAAAACACTTTTAACTACCGACGATAATTTGGATTCGAGGAAAGAGGCTACATTCATCCGTCTATATACAGATGATAATGGAGGCAATGGCTATCCCAACTATGATGCCTCCAAATATTTTGGGTCCGTGATCAATAAGTTTATTGGTACAGTGGACGGCAGCATCAGAATTTCTGACAATGATGTTCCCGTTTACCGTTATGCGGATGTGTTGCTATTGCTGGCGGAGGCAAAGAATCATTTGGGGGAGGATCCTTCCGGTGAAATCAACCAAATAAGGGCTAGGGCCTATGGTGCCAATTACAATCCGGGGACCTATGGTTATGTAAACGGATCTCAAGATGCCAATACCAACGCTATATTGGAAGAAAGATACAAGGAATTTGCTGCTGAGGGCAAACGTTGGTGGGACTTAAGAAGGGCAGGGGACAGTTTTGTCATCCAGAATGTCAGCTTCTTAAATTCTGGTGAGGAATACAAACTATTACTGCCTATAACCTTGGATATGATCGGGAGGAACCCCTTGTTGGAGCAAACTCCCGGATATAATTAGTGGCTGTTCATGCATTTGAATGCCAATTTAAGAACAACAACACTTTAGATAATGGTTGTTGAGTTAGTTAGTTTTTTTAGAAATCGCCGTCTTAAGTTGGTTTAAGGCGGCTTTTTCTATTGGTTCAGTTTTGATTGAAGCCCTGTTTGAATGATTGTCCAGCTGGTCCGGATTTCTAATTAATTGGTGAAAAGAGTGTTCTATTGATTTTGTTGGTTATGCAAATTCTGGGAAATGCGGTAAACAGGAAAATATCTTATAAAAGTCGATTGAAAAAATCTTGAAAGTTATCGTTTTCCTGGATGTTCATCTTTTTTCTGAGCCTATGTCTCGCCACCTTGACCGAGCTAAGGGAGATTCCAAAGAGCGTGGCAATATGCTCCGATTTAAAATTCAGTTTGATTAGGGCGCAAAGTCTTATTTCCCGATCACTAAGATCAAAGGTCTGAGTTTTTAGGTTCTTGATAAAGGTTGGGTTGGTTTGGTTAAAAAGATGGTAAAAGTGCTCCCAGTCCTTGTCAAATGTCAAACTGTCATCTATTAGTTCTATGATATTTTTCAAGTTTTCATCAGAAACTTCCCCGTTGGGTTCTTCAAGTAGTTTACCTTTAATTTCGGTTAAAAGATGATTCTTTTGGATTGTCCGCAAAGTAATGTTTGTAAGTTCTTCCGTTTTAAAGTTGAGTTCGTCCTTTAGCCTGTCCTGGTTCAGGTTTTGGTTCTCCTTTTCGGCATTCAAGAGCGAGATTCGAGTTTGATATACCTCCTCTTGCTGTTTTTTTACTTCCTTGGTTTTTGTTGCAACAAGTTTTTGTAGCTTATAATGTTGCTTCTCATTAATGGAAAGTCGCCATTTGTACAGCGCGATAAGAAGTGAACAAAAAAGTATTGCTATAAAAAAGTGAACCCAAGACTTTTGCCAGAAGGAGGGGAGTACGGTAATATCCAAGACCGCGTTTTTTGCAATGTCGTTTCCGTAGTTTTTGGTAGAGCCCACCTCTAGGGTGTAGTCTCCCGGTGGTAAGTTGGAAAAAGTGATTAGTTGTTGGTCGCCAACGGGCTGCCAAACACCGTTTAAACCTTCCAATCTATATTTGTAGTGGTCACTGTTTCGGTTCCAAAAGTCAGAATCTGAATATTCTATGGTTAACAAGCTGGCATCAGGACCCATTATAGCCTTATTTTTGGTTTTGGATGTTAATGGTATATTCCTTTCACCATTTTCCGCGACAAGCGAAACAGAGGTAAAAAATATTTTTGGGGCAATTGGACTCTCGGCTTTTAAATCAGCGGGTTTGATAAATAAGAGACCGAAGGGCCCACCCAAAACGATTTCGTCCTTACTGTTAATTATGGCGCTTCCGCCCCGAAATACCTGTACCCCGTCTTTCGATCCAAAATTATCGATAGACCTATCGGAACTTATTTTACTAAGGCCCAAATCTGTGCTGCACCAAATATTTCGGTTCTTGTCCATGAAAATACCCTCTATAATATTTCCTTCCAAGCCTTCGTCCTTGCCAATCCTTTCAAAATTGTCCGTACTTCTTTTGTATCTACTTAAACCGTAACCATAAGTGCCAATGAGCACAGAAAGGTCATCACCTTCAGCAATGGAAACTATCCGATTTGCGCTAAGCGTGGAGGGATCATCTTTTATGGAATGATAGGCGGTTACGGTATCCTTTTTAAAAACATTTAGACCTAATGCAGTTCCTGCCCACATATCTCCCTTGACATCCCTGTACAAGCATGTAATAACATTGGAGCACAAACTAGGGGTCGTTTCCACTGTATATTTTTTGATAATCCTTAACCCAGGATCGTATACGCGAATTCCCGAATTGCTGCCTACCCAAATATTCCCATCCGCATCTTTTTGGATCGCAAAGGTGGCCTTGCTGTCCAAACTACCTTCGGCTTTTAGAAATTTGTTGCTTTGGTAATCGTATATATTTAGTCCCCCATTTAAGGTTCCTATCCATATGCGTCTTTGGTCATCTTCAAATAATGACAAAATATTATCCCCATTTAGATCATTATTATTGTCCACATCGTCTATAAATACGTTGACCTTTTGTGTTTCCGGATTATATCTCCTTAAACCGTCCCGTCCTGCCGATAACCATATATCCCCATTGGAAGCTTCCAGTATCTCAGAACCTTGAACGTCTGCTTTGGTAAAGGCCAGGTCCGATGGAGGAATCTGACGTATGTTAACATTGTTCTTAAAAAAGCTGACCCCGCCATGTACCGTTCCCGCCCAAATAACGTGGTCTTCCCCTTGGTAAAGGGCTAGTACGGAGTTATCGGCCAAAGGAAAGCTACTTTCCCGATTGTATAGGAAATTCGTGAATTCGTTTTCTTTAGGGGAGTACATGTACAATCCGCCCCCGTCGGTCCCTATCCAAAGATTATTGTCGTTATCTACGAGAAGTGACAGCACAATATTATCGGAAGTTCTCCTAATTTTAGAATTTCCTGGTCTTGTGTATTGGTTGGTTGATCCGTTTTTATCATTGTACTTGAACAGGCCATTGCCTTTTGTGCCGATCCAAAGTTGATCGGAACCATCCATCGCTATCGCATTAATAGAAGTGGGGCTGTTGGATGTTGAGTAGTTGATTGTTGTGAATTTTGAATCTTCATATTTAAGTACCTCCCCTTGCCTAGTACCCATCCAAATGGTACAATTCCTGTCCTGTATAAGGCAAGTGGGGTAGTTTATCCCGCCTCTATTTTCATCGGAAGTCAAATTCAGGATAATCTCACCGGTTCCATTTTCAATAGAGAATAACACGATCCTTCCACTGGCGGTGGCGCACCAGAAGGAACCATTATCGAGCTGAAGAATGTCTAGAATATTGCCATCCAACAAGTGGTAGAATCCTATATCCACAGCAGGCCATTTTTCAAATTGATCCTTCTTTCTATCGAACAAATAAAGTCCCCCCGTTGTTGCTGCCCAAACCCGCCCCTCGGCATCCTGTAGCATATGGTTTACCTCTATATGTTCCTTAAGAAGATGATAGGCCTTTGTTGACTGTCCACTGTATCGATCTATCCCCAGCCGGGTAGATATCCAAAGATAGCCCTCTTTGTCCTGAAGGATATTGTTGACCCGATTATCCGAAATACCATCTTCGACAGAAATATTTTGAAATTGAATTATTCTGTTTTGGGATTGAACCTTCCAGCAACCGACGAAAAGCATTAATGGGAAAATGTATAACCTGATATCGAACATATGTTAACTTATAGATAATGTTATATGGAAATATGGATGATAATTGAAAAGTTTATAATCAATAGGTTAAAACTATATGTATAATATAATAATGTTAATATATGTAACCTAAATGTAATCAAATGTAACCCAAATATACACCGTAATATATATCAAAGGATCGCGTGTAGAATTATTTTTGGTGTGATTTTTAGATTTCGACGTCATTTTAAGGTTGCGGGATTCAAAAATTAACAGACTATAACTTAAACTAAATTAACATGAACAGAAAAACTTATTATTTTCTACTATTTGCTACCATGCTCTGTTTTCAGGGCATAATGGCACAAGGCAAAACCATTTCGGGTAATGTCACGGATGATACAGGAGCACCACTTCCAGGGGTTAATGTATTGGAAAAGGGCACCACCAACGGGACAGCCACCGATTTTGATGGTAATTATACCATAAACGTTACAGGTGTTTCGGCTGCCTTGGAATTTTCATATCTGGGCTTTACCAAACAGGAAATCGTGGTCGGTAACCAGTCTACTATAAATGTTTCCCTCGCGGAGGATGCTGAGCAATTGGGTGAAGTAGTTGTGACCGCACTGGGAATTAAAAAGGAGAAAAAAGCAATTGGTTATGCGGTTCAGGAACTAAAGGGTTCCGAATTGATGGAAACTCGAGAGGACAATATAGCCAATGCAATTACCGGAAAAGTCGCTGGACTTCAAGTAGTAAGAGGTAGCAATGGGCCAGCGGGTTCCTCAAAAATTGTACTGCGGGGCAATAATTCACTTACCGGTGACAACCAGCCTTTGATCGTTGTGGACGGTGTTCCGTTGGACAACTTTACCGGTGCCAGCAATAATGATTTCTTTAATCCCTCACAGGATATGGGTAATGGTTTGGGTGACATTAATCCAGACGATGTGGAATCCATGACGGTTCTTAAGGGGGCATCGGCCGCGGCACTTTACGGTTCACGTGCAGGTAATGGGGTTATTTTGATCACAACCAAGAAAGGAGCATCCCGAAAGGGGTTGGGGATAACGTTTTCATCCACTACAGGATTTGAGAGCATATTCATGAAACCAGAGCTACAAGGTTCATTTGGGCAAGGTTCAGAAGGAATCTACGATGACAAATCTACCTTGAGCTGGGGTCCAAAAATAGAGGGACAAACAATTACCGATTGGAAAGGCGACCAGGTTCAGATGCGTGCCTATGACAATATTGGGAATTACTACACCGGTGGGATCAGCCAAAATTATAGTCTTTCCTTTCAGCAACAGGCAAGCGAATCTACCTCCCTATATACCTCCCTTAATTATTTGGATGACGACAGTAACATTCCTGGCACTAGCTATAAGAGGTTTAATTTAACTACACGGGCGGTGTCCAATTTTGGTCCCGATAAAAAGTGGACTACGGATATGAAGGTCCAGTATATAAATTCCAAGGCCAACAATAGGCCATTGAACGGAGCCAACGTAAATAACGCCTATTCTACGGTTGCCACCTTGCCAAGATCTATTGATATAAGGGAGTTTCAAAACTCTACGGATGAATTTGGCAAATCAGTATGGTATTTAAGCAGTAATTCGATAAACCCTTATTGGGCGGCCGAATACAACTTGAGCGAAGATAGAAGAGATCGATATTTGCTAAATGGTTCATTAAACTATAAAATTACCGATTGGATAAGTGCAGAGGTAAAAGGAGGTGCGGATATGTACACCAACAATGAGGAAAAGAAGCTGTACGGCGGTAGCCCGCTTACCAACACGGGTAGATATAGTTTGGGCAAGGACACGTTTATAGAGCAGAATTATAGTATGTTGGTAACCGGGTCTAAGAGTAATATCGTTGGGGATTTTGGTATATCCTTTACTGCAGGCGGAAACCTCATGAGTCAAAGACGGGAGGGAATTAGCGGAAGTGCCGGTGAACTCGAAGTTCCTGACCTGTTTTCACTAAATAATGGAATAAATAGCCCTTCGGTAGGCCAAAGTTTTAGCCAACGAAAAATAAACTCTGTTTTTGGTTCGTTTGGAGTGGACTACAACGGGTTGATCTTTGTTGACGTGACGGGGCGGAATGATTGGACTTCCACATTGAGTCAGGAAAACCAATCCTTTTTCTATCCTTCCATAAATACATCTTTTGTATTTAGCGAACTTTTTAACACCTTGCCAGAATGGTGGAGTTTTGGTAAGATCAGGGCGTCCTACGCAGAGGTAGGTAACGATTTGGACCCCTACCAACTCATCAACACCTACAGTATTGGCCATGATGTTAACGGTAATACCACGGCTGGAACAGGAAACACTTTGAACAATCCGAATTTGAAAAACGAGTTGATCAAATCGTCGGAAATTGGTTTTGAAGGCCGTTTCTTTCAGAATCGCCTGGCGATAGATTTCGCCTGGTACAAATCTAATGCCACCAATCAACTATTGGCCATTCCATTGGATCCTTTCAGCGGGTACAATTCCCTTAGGGTAAATGCCGGTAACGTTCAGAATAAAGGTATAGAACTTACCATAAATGCCGATATAATTGAAAATCCTGAAGGCTTTTCATGGTCGGCCAATCTTAACTACTCCAAGAACGATAATACCATCCAGGAACTTATTAATGATGTTACCCAATTTCAGTTGGGGGGCTACGACAACTTAGCTGTTTTGGCCGTCGTCAATGGTGGTTACGGAGAAATTTGGGGAACCAAATTTAGAAGGGTACAAGACGAGTCCGACCCAAATTTTGGAAAAATGATCGTAGACGGGAATGGTCTTCCTTTGGCCGAACCGGATAGGGAACAATTTTATTTAGGCAATCAAAATCCAGATGCGTTGCTAGGATTTTCAAACACCTTCACTTATAAAAATATCTCTTTCGGGTTTTTGGTTGATGCGCGTTTGGGCGGCGAGATCTTTTCTGGTACCAATTTGGCGTTGCAAGAATCGGGTAGTGCCTCAGCTACCGTTGTAAATGGACAGAGGAACAACATTACTGTCGATGCGGTAGTAGATGATGGCAGTGGCAACTATAGCCCCAATACGGTTGCGGTTTCTCCACAACAGTACTGGAATGCAGTGGCCAACGTTTCAGGAAATTTGGGTATTTCCGAAGCGAATGTATACGATGCGACCAATATACGGTTGAGAAATGTAAGTTTGGATTACTTGATTCCTTCAAAATGGTTGAACAATACGGGAATTCAAAGGGCTAAATTCGGGGTTTCCGCCAACAATGTATGGATGATTGACAGTCATTTAAACGGGGTGGATCCGGAATCGGTTTTTGCTACCGGCGGTAATGCGACTGGTTTTGAGAATCTTTCGCCCCCTACATCGAGGACAGTATTCTTTAATGTGTCTATCAATTTCTAAAAAATAAATTCAATTATCATGAAAAAAGAAAAATTAATAATCCGGTCTGGACTCTATTTGGCTGTCCTTTTATTCACGTTTTCGTGTTCGGATTTTGAAGAAATAAATACAGACCCAACGGCCGCGAATGTCGAACAGGTTCAGGTAGAATACTTTATCAATGCCTCTATTGGAGGTGCCCAACAAAATCCGCATATTGCCGAGAGGATATTTGTGCTGTATTGGAAAGACGCCGGTAGGATGGACAGGATCGGCACTTTGAGCGAAGGCTCGGTGAGCGATGGCTGGACCAGCGATTATTACAACAGTTATGTTTCACGTTGGATCAGGGACATTAATTCGGGCATTAGGGTTGCCGACGAAAAAATCTTGGCTGGAAATGTTAAGGAATATACAGGTAATTTAAAACAAGTTGCCCGAATCTGGAGAGCTTATCTAATGAGTGAAATCTCCGATAATTTTGGACCTGTACCAATTAATGGGTTTCAAGGTGAAAATCCTGCCTATGACAATGTAAAGGATGTCTATTATTATATGTTGGCAGAACTCAAGGAAGCTACCGAAGCTCTGGATTTGTCTGTGGTCAACCCCAATAATTTAAAAGACCTTGATCCAGCATATGGTTATGACTATGCCAAATGGAAAAAGTATGGCAATTCCCTAAGGATGAGACTGGCAATGCGATTGTCAGAAGTAGATCCCTCCAAGGCACAGCAGGAGTTTGAGGATGCAGTGAGTGATGGATATATTGCAACCTCTGATGAAAATTTCAAGGTAAAGGAAGTTCCAGGTTGGAACGATTACACAGGGGTGATGACAAGGGAGTGGAACGATCAGTATCTTTCGCCAACCCTTAACAATATTATGATCGGTCTTGGTGGGGTTGCGTCTGCGGATATGTTATCAGCGGAAAAGCATTCTTATATAAAGCCTGCAAATTATATTGGCGAAAAATTCGATGACCATTTTTCGTCCATGACGAACGATCCTTCCGCAGGTTTTTGGTTTGATGGTCTACCCAATAGCATAGACCCCAGGGCCTATTTTATGTACAAGATACCGGGTGATTTTAATGACCCTGATTTCAATAGCTATCCTTCTTGGACATCGGACGCAAAGAACACCCAGAGAAGCCTTATAATCGGGGAGCAAGACAACGAAACAAATGGGGAAACCAACGACATTGCCGTTGATGCGGCTTTTACTTGGAATGCCCCTACTACCGGGGATTGGGGAGAAAAGGGTGCGAGAAACCGCCTCATTTGGTACCCTGGTACCTTACCTCGATTGACCAATTTATATAGAAATAGCAATTCTAGCCGAATATTTTATGCGTCCTGGGAATCCTATTTCTTGATAGCCGAAGCTGCGGTAAGAGGTTGGAACGTGCCCATGGGCGGCCAAGCTGCGTATGAGCAAGGAATAAGTGAAAGCTTTGCCTATAACAACGTTTCCCAATACTTGAACTCCTATTTGAGTTCACAGGATTACAATAGGGTAGGCACATCTGTAAGTTGGTCACATACTTCGGAGCCGCCGGCCACCGTATCCATGCAATACGTTGATGGTTACACGGGAGCCCCTGGAACATATAGTTTCAAATATCCCGAGAATACCGTCTACAAAGGAGGTACAGTTAAGAATGATTTGATGAATAAGATAATTTTACAGAAATATATTGCGCAAACCCCTTGGTTGCCTTTAGAGGCATGGAGCGATCACAGAAGGCTTGGCTTGCCTTTCTTTGAAAATCCTGCAATTGAAAATCCTTTACCGGATAAACCCCAGTTGAATTCTGGCAATTATATGACCAATAGTGTGGACATGTTTGCACAACGTTTAAGATATCCTTCGAATTTTCAAAACAATCTTCCCCAGCAATATAGCCAAGCTATTGAGCAATTGGGTGGTCCGGACGATGTGTTTACACCATTATGGTGGGCCAAACAAGATTAAGCGACACGTCGGATTTACGAAAAATTGTTGCTGAGTTAGTTTTTTTAGTTGGTTAGTTTTTTAGATTTCCCGTCTTTTACTATGTAATTGGCGGGAAATTTGCTTTTATAAACTTTTGGATCGAATCGTTGATACTGCGAGAAGTTTAACATTGCCAAGGCCGACCAATTATCCCCAAGGACTAAAAGGCCAACATTGAAACTGAAAGTTTCATTTTGGTCAAGCTAGGGGGGTGTTTACTTCATTCGCCCCCATGCTTAAATGCATGATCAAAATGCGGTTCCAAATGACGTCGCATGGCAATTCTAAACGTTTCGGGAGTACCTGTTTTTAGTTGTTCCAATAGCATCCTATGCGAGACAAATTTACCATCAGAAAAATGGTAATTGTCCAAATCGAGATTCTTTGTATTTCTAGTATATACATATTCGAACACCGGGAGCAATAGGTTCTGGAATCGCTGTAAGGTAAAGTTGTTCGACATTTGGTAGAGCTTCCCGTGAAACGCTACCTCCTTATCCAGGGTAAACCTTATTTTCCCCGTATCAGTAGCCTCTTCAGCCGCAACGATTTCCTCCAGTTCATCCATATCTTTTTGCGACTTGTGCTCAAACAGAAAATCGGCCATGCCCATCTCCAAAATTAGCCGCAATTCGAATAACTGTTTTAAGGTGTCAACCCCTAAAAGTGTCGGGTCTAGTATACGCTCAAAATTATTGATGATATCGGGTTGCTTAAGGATCATGCCCCTGTGTTTTTTGGACTCTACCAACCCCAGTGTCCTAAGTCTCAGCAAAGCTTCCCGTATTACGGTACGACTTACGCCCAAGGTCTCGGCAAAGTCAAGCTCCTTCGGTATGGCATCCCCAGGTTTAAGATTGTTATCCTTAAAGAACTCCATCAAGCTGATTTCTACCTTGTCCACTAAAGAGCCGGTATCCACAGGTTTCATTTTCTTGTAGTTTTTCATCTATTTTAAATTTATTATTGATTTGAAAATGAGGACAACAAAAATTTTCCGCATAAACTGATCGCCTCGCTCCCGCATAATCCCAAAGCTTTGGGATAATTATGTAGGCCAGTATTCAAAAAGTTAATTTTGTTTTTGCTCATTTCGTGTAAAAAAGGGTGGTTTTTTTCTTAAGGGAGTTACCCCTGTAGATCTTAGGTCCATGGAAAAATAGGAATTGTTATTTTCGTTACCTTGTAACCAGCAATATCGCAATTAATTACGTTGTCGCAAACGAAGTTACGGAAATTTTATTTAAATTTGTCTTATGTTATACATATAAAATGAAATACGCCAAAATCTACAGGGATACTTTATTAAACGATGTTCTCCCATTTTGGGAGCGCAACTCATTGGATACGGTTCAAGGTGGTTATTTTACCTGTTTGGATAGAATCGGAAAGGTATATGACACCGACAAGTTTGTTTGGTTGCAGGGTAGGCAGGTTTGGACTTTCTCAATGTTATACAATCAGTTGGAGCAACGGGAATCCTGGTTACAAATCGCCAAATCGGGAGCCGATTTCCTTAAAAACCAGGCTATGGACCCCAAAGGAAACTTTTACTTCTCCCTTACCAAAGAAGGAAAACCTTTGGTGCAGCCCTATAATATTTTTTCCGACTGTTTTGCGGCCATGGCCTTTAGTCAGTATGCAAAAGCCTCAGGGAACGACGAATATAGGCTGTTGGCAAAGAGAACGTATCTCAATATTTTGCAAAGGAAGGACAATCCCAAGGGGATCTATGAGAAAAGTACCGGGGAGCGGAGTTTGAAAAATTTTGCCCTCCCCATGATCTTGTCCAATCTAGTGTTGGAATTGGAGGATGTTCTTGATCAAAATGAAATTGAAAAAACCCTCGATTTTAGTGTGAACGAAGTCATGAATGTTTTTTTGCAGAAAGATTCAGGGCTAATTTATGAAAATGTACTCCAAGATGGTACTTTGCACAATAGTTTTGAAGGCAGGCTCCTAAATCCTGGGCATGGGATCGAGGCCATGTGGTTTATGATCGATATAGGCGCAAGGCGCGATGATAAAAAACTAATACAAAAAGCCACGGATACCATTGTCCGTATCCTGGAACACAGTTGGGACCCTGTTTATGGTGGCATTTTTTATTTTATGGATGCCCTGGGCCACCCCACCCAGCAATTGGAATGGGATCAAAAATTATGGTGGGTACATTTGGAAACTTTGGTGGCCCTGGCAAAAGCATATGAACACAGCGGGAGCGAAATTGTGTGGACCTGGTACCAAAAAGTTCACGATTATGCATGGTCCCATTTTCCCGACCCTGAAAATGGGGAATGGTACGGATATCTCAACCGACAGGGCGAGCCTTTGTTGACGCTAAAAGGGGGTAAGTGGAAAGGGTGCTTCCACGTTCCTAGGGCAATGTACCAATGCTGGCAAACCTTTGGGCGGATCGAGGGAAACCAGCCTATTTAAATTAAAACGTATAAAACTCGATTTTAATCCCCAATAAAAATGAAAACAGCAAACAAATTTGCGATTGTACTCTTAAGTGCAATTTTGCTAACTGCATGTCAGAAAAAGATTGAAAAGGACCAAATCAACCTTTTCGCCCATCAGCCAGTTTTGCCGGTTTTGGCAGAAAAGGAACTAAATAAGGTACTGGAAATCAAATTGGATGTTATGGATAGCACCGTAGCCCACAAGGTAACTTCCTTTAATTTTTCTTTGGATGGCACAACCAATATTGCAGACATTGGGAAAGCGTCCCTCCTTTATTCCAAGACCGGAAAATTTGAGGAGGCCGATGTTCTTGGTTCACAAAAAGATATCAAAAAAGATTTTAAAATTGATGGGTATCAGCTTTTGTCCCAAGGCGAGAACCGATTTTGGTTGTCGATTTCCCTAAATGGCACGCCAAACCTTTCCCATAAGATAGGGGCACAGCTCGTATCGGTAGAGTTGGAAGACAATAATGTGGTCTCCAATGTAGACAACAGCGGTAGTCCACAACGAATTGGTATTGCGTTGCGTAAGCACGATGATGATGGGGTAAACACCTTTCGTATCCCAGGCTTGGCGACCACCAATAAAGGTACCCTTATCGGGGTTTACGATGTGCGGTGGGACGACCCCGTGGATCTCCAAGAGAATATAGACGTAGGCCTGAGCCGTAGCACGGATGGCGGCCAAACTTGGGAACCGATGAAGATTATCATGGACATGGGAGATTATGGTGGCTTTCCCGAAGATCAGAACGGTATTGGGGATCCCGCCGTTTTGATAGATCGTAATACCAATACCATTTGGGTAGCCGCCTTGTGGTTACATGGATTTCCTGATAAGAGGGCGTGGAACGCATCGGAACCTGGACTTTCGCCTGAAAAAACGGGGCAATTCATGCTTGTCAAAAGCGTGGACGACGGGGTAACTTGGTCAGAGCCCATCAACATTACAAAACAGGTCAAAAAACCAGAATGGCAATTGTTTTTCGACGGACCGGGAAAGGGGATTACCATGAAGGACGGTACTTTGGTCTTTGCCGCCCAGTTTAAGGACAAGGATAGGATTCCACATTCAACTATCATTTATAGTAAGGATGGCGGTAAAAAATGGAAGGTTGGGACCGGTGCCAAATCCGAAACAACCGAAGCCCAAGTGGTGGAATTGTCCGACGGCAGCCTAATGCTGAACATGAGGGACGATCGCAACCGGGCCGAACGTAAAGACTCCCTAAACGGACGCTCCGTAGCCATTACCAAGGATTTAGGAAAAACCTGGACCGAACATACTACTTCAAGAAACGCTTTGCAAGAATCTAATTGTATGGCGAGTATCATAGCGTACAACCAACCTGATAAGGGGCAACTATTGTTCTTTTCCAATCCGGATACCAAGGTGAACCGTGGCCATATCACCATAAAGACAAGTTTTGATGAGGGAATGACGTGGCCCAAGGAAAACCAATTGGAGCTGTACGAGGACAATACTTACGGCTATTCCTGTATGACCATGGTGGATGATGACCATATTGGGATTTTGTACGAGGGGATCAGGGAACTGTATTTTGAAAAAATAGCCTTGGAAGAGATTTTAAAGAAAACTAACTAGCACCCTGGGATACGGAAAATGGTTTGGAACAAGACAACAAAAAGTCGATTATTCTTTGGTATATCCCTGGCATCGTTTTTTATCGCCCTCGGTTGTGCCGAACAACAACAAGTTGATACCATTGCCCAAAACCATCCCATAATTCCGTCCCCTACCGAAATCACCTATGGGCAAAAGGAAATAGTATTCAATGGATTTTTAGTGGACCAGGGCGATTTTGAGGCCGAAGCATCTAAATTGATAAGCTTTCTAAAATCCAAAGCACTTTCGGAAGTCCCCAAAGGACTAAAAATTAGATTTAGAAAAGGGATTGTAGAAGGGGGAGGTGGTACGGAGGCGTATAAGCTGGATATCGATAGTACGATCACCGTCACTGCACAGACTTCAAAGGGCGCGTTCTACGGGGTGCAAACGCTGAAACAACTATTCAGAAAAAAAAGGGACCAAGGGGCCCTGCCGGAAGTCCGTTTATCCGATCGCCCGGTTTTTAAGATTCGAGGTTTTATGCACGATACCGGGCGCAATTTTCAATCTATCGCACAGTTGAAAGAGCAGATAGACGTGCTGGCCCTATACAAATTCAATGTTTTCCATTGGCATTTGACCGATAATCCAGGTTGGAGGTTGGAGAGTAAAATATATCCCGAATTGCAAGCGAAAATGGCATTTTCACGGGATGTTGGCAAGTACTATAGCCAGGAGGACTTTAAGGACATTTTGGCCTATTGCAAAGAGCGGAAAATAACGGTAATCCCGGAATTCGATATTCCCGGCCATACGGATGCCCTGCGCAAGGCCTTCGGTTTTAAGACCATGCACGATCCAAAGGTTTTGCCGATTCTCCTTGACCTCTTTGAGGAATTATGCAGCTTGGCAGATGCCCAAGAAATGCCGTATATTCACATAGGAACGGACGAGGTACGGGAGTCTGAAGAATCGCTACCAGAAAGTGATATCCGTTCTATCATGGATCTACTGCATGCCAAGAAGCGGGAGGTTATCGTTTGGAAAGCCGGAATTGATATTTCTACGGACTCAACTTCTATCAATCAATTATGGGCGCAGTCCCCACCCAAGAAAGGCCATCGATTTATTGATTCCAGAAGTAATTATATAAATCATTTGGATCCCTTTGCCGGGATGTCGAGGCTCTTTTTTCAGCAACCATGTCGCCAACCCAATGGGGATTCCATAGCACTGGGCGGAATTCTATGTGCTTGGCCAGATAACAATGTGGCCGATCAAAGGGATATCTTGCGACAGAACCCAATTTATCCGTCCATCGTTTTTTATTCGGATGCCATATGGAACGGAAGAAAAAAGGACCACAAGGAATATTGGGCCAATTTGCCAGCTCCGAATACCCCTGAATATAAAGCCTTCAAAAATTTTGAGGACAAAGTATTGGTGCACAGGGATCTGTTCTTTAGTAAAAAGGAATTCCCTTACGTACGGCAAACGGACATTGAATGGCAACTTTTGGGGCCTTTTGACCACAAGGGGAACATGGACATCTCCTTTCCGGTAGAGGGTAAAATAATGGACAAATATGTGGTCGATGGCCAAGAATATCGATGGAAGGGACCCTATATAGGTGGTACCATCCATCTGCATCATTTTTTTGATTTCCCGTCCGTAACGGATAAGGCAAGTGGCACCTTTTACGCTTATACCAAAATATTTTCGCCAGATGATCGAATCCAGGATTTCTGGATAGGATTCCAAGGTTGGTCCCGGGCGGGAGGGCGGAGGGGCGGACCTACCCCCAAGCTCGGCCAATGGCATACAACAGATCCAAAAATATGGGTAAACCATAACGAAATACCCCCGCCACATTGGAAACAACCTAATTTAGGAGTAAAAACCGATGAAATTCCATTCCTGGATGAGGATTATTTTTATAGGGAACCCACCAAAATCAAACTAAAAAAAGGATGGAATAAAGTCCTGCTCAAAATCCCCCAAGGCGATACTTCGTGGAAATGGATGTTTACCTGTGTTCCTTTGAATATAACGGAGAACGGGGTCCGGGAGGCGAACGGACTTCGGTTCCGTACTAAATTGCCCGGTAATTTAGATACAGAATAACCCGGTTGGCAGTTGGCAGTTGCAGTGGGCAGTAGACGGTGATGGTTGAAAGTTCAATGTTCACGGCAAGTAGAATTTCATACGTTCAACTATAAACTATCAACCAATAACGAATAACCCATGAATTCAAACCAATGACTAAACCCAATAGAATAGTAACCGTCCTTTTACTTTTTTTATACGCTGCTATCTGCTATGGTCAGGAATTGCCAAAATTGGGCATAACGGAGCTTCCCGACCTTCCGTCCGTGGTAACGGGCCAACCGTCCCTGGGATTTGCGGGAATGGTGGGCGGTGTTCACAACGGGGTTATCCTAGCTGCAGGGGGTGCCAATTTCCCCGATGGATTGCCTTGGGAAGGTGGTAAAAAAGTATATGGTGATAAAATCTATGTGCTGCATGGAGATCAATGGGAATTGTCCGACCAGACCTTGGCATCTCCCTTGGCCTATGGAGCCTATGTATCTACTCCCCAAGGGGTACTGATTATGGGAGGGGAAAGCGAAAACGCAACCAGTAATCAGGTTTTCCTGCTGAAATATAACCCTTCGAACAAGGAAGTTGAGATTTTGGATTATCCACCGTTGCCAGAACCACTATCCTTTACAGCGGCGGTTGTCGAGGGTACATATGTTTATGTCGTAGGGGGAAAGAACTCGGACGAAAGCGTCAATTCGTTTTATAGGATGCCATTGGAAGGCAAGAAAATATGGGAAAAACTGGCCGATTTCCCTGGTGCACCGCGCGCTTTGCATTGCATTGCGGTGCAGGAAACAAAGGACTCCCGAAAACTCTTCGTTATCGGGGGGCGCAATCAAAAAACAGGGGAGAAATCGCAACCCTTGACCCATTATCTGTCCTATGACCTAAGGAAGAAAAGATGGAAGGATGAAGGTGGGATATTGATCGATGGAAAACCTAGGGTCTTGATGGGTGCTTCGGCCGAAACGATGGGTTCCATGCATATTATGGTCTACGGAGGGTCTGATGAAGTGCTCTTTGATCAACTCGAAAATATAGCCATGCAGTTGGGGAGGGCGGATAACGATTCCATTGTAAACCAGTTGCAAGAAAAAAGAAATGAAATATTGGACAACCATCCCGGATTTTCCAAGGATATCCTCGGTTTTAATTCCATTACCAAAACGTGGTACCTCTATGATACCTTAACAAACAAGATTCCGGTAACAGCGTTGTCATTTAAAAAGGATGAAGAATTTGTTATGGTCTCAGGGGAGGTTTCCCCCGGTATCAGGACTCCTGAGGTACGTGAATTTATCATAGCTGAAGAGACCCATCCTTTTGGGTTTGTTAATTATTCCGTATTGGCCCTCTATCTTTTAATTTCGCTTATGATCGGGGTTTATTTTGCTAGAAAACAAAAATCGACCGAAGATTATTTTGTGGGCGGGGGGCGCATTCCTTGGTGGGCTTCGGGCCTAAGCGTTTTCGGCACCTTATTGAGCGCTATTACCTTTATGGCCATTCCGGCCAAAGCCTTTGTCACGGATTGGTCCTTCTTCTTTTTGAACATTACCGCCATCCTGATCACTCCGGTGATCGCCTTTATTTTTATTCCCTTTTTTAACAAACTTCATATCCGTACCGCCTACGAATATCTGGAGGACCGTTTCAATTATTTGGCACGGGCCTTTGGCAGCTTTTCCTTTATTTTGTTCCAGTTGGGAAGAATCGGCATTGTGCTGTTGCTGCCTTCCCTGGCTATTTCCATAGTTACGGGTATCCCTGTGGAGACGAGTATCCTGATCATGGGGGTTTTGTGTATTCTCTATACCACATTTGGGGGTATAGAAGCAGTAATTTGGACCGACGTTCTGCAAGTAATTGTGCTGTTGGGCGGCAGTATTTTGGCCGTAATTTGGATTATGGTCCATACGGAAACATCTTTTGGCGAGATGATCGCTTACGCTTCCGAACGCGACAAGTTCAACATTGCCAATATGGACTTTGATTTTACCGAGTCTACCTTTTGGGTGGTATTCATTGGTGGTTTGGCCTCTGCCATGGTCACCCAAGGTACGGACCAGACCATTGTTCAGCGGTATTTGACGAGTTCCAGCGTCAAGAATTCCCAGAAAACGCTATATACCAATGCAGTGCTGACGCTCCCTGCAACCATCATCTTTTTTGGCTTGGGAACCCTGTTGTTTATTTTTTATTCGGAGATGCCCAATAAACTCTCCCCGGCAATTTCCAATAACGATTCCATTTTTCCATGGTATATTGTAAGGGAACTGCCTACCGGGGTCTCCGGACTGTTGGTGGCAGGAATTTTCTCAGCGGCCATGTCCAGCATCAGCAGTAGCCTGAATTCGGTTTCAACGGCCTATTGCAATGATTTTCATCAACATTTTCGGCCCAAAACAACGGATCGTAAATTGTTGAAGATCGCTAGGATTGCAACGGTTCTGACCGGAATAGCTGGGGTATTGCTGGCGCTTTGGATGGCCAATTCCAATATAAAATCCCTTTGGGATCAATTTTATCGGTTCCTTGGACTTTTTACAGGAGGTTTGGGTGGCATGTTCCTATTGGGGATGTTGACCAAAAAGGCAAATGCTACGGGAACCTTGTTGGGGTTGGTGGCGAGTGCCATCTTAATTTGGTACATCAGTGTGTTTACCGATATCAATTTTTTAATGTATGCCTTCTTCGGGGTATCCTCCTGTTTTGTCTTTGGATATGTTTTTAGTTTGATTTTTAAGGATAAGAAGCAATAGATAAAAGAGCCAAGAACCAAGAAACCCGACAAAAAGTTATGGGCCCTGAATCGATGGAATTTGTAATTTGGTTAATTCGTTGGATTTGCCGACATCCACTTCTAAAATAAAGGTCGAATGAAACGTATGGACATCAATTTATTCCGAAGAATTTTTATCCCGATTTGCTTTCTGTTTTTTGTCATTTTCAGTCATGCCCAGCAAGAAGCCGTACAATGGCGCACCGAAACGGATTTTGTGGTACACGGAAGGGTACAGGAAGACGGAACCTTGCCCTTTCAACGTTTTCCTGAGGAAATGCAATCGAAGGTAAGGGAACCGGTGTGGAATCTCTCCACTAATTCAGCGGGACTTTATATCGATTTCTATACCAATAGCCCCAGCATTGAGGTAAAATACCAAGTAGGTGGCGAATTCGCCTTTCCACATATGCCGGCAACAGGGGTGAGTGGGGTAGACCTGTATGCTATGGAAAAGTCGGGAAATTGGCTTTGGGTCCGGGGAAATTATCATTTTGGGGATACCATTTCGTACAAATTCAGCGGCTTTAAGAACGATCTTCCCGATAACCTCCAATATTTCCGGTTGTACCTGCCCTTGTACAATACCGTAAAATGGTTAAAAATAGGAACGGATTCGGACGCGATATTTAGAAATATCGATACAAGCGGGAAACAAAAGTCGATCGTAGTTTACGGAACTTCAATCGCACAGGGTGCATGTGCCAGCAGGGCGGGGATGGCCTGGTCCAATATTTTGGAAAGAAAACTGAACCGGGAGGTCATCAATCTTGGATTTTCTGGCAATGGCCGGCTAGAACCCGAAATCATCGACTTTATATCTGGGTTGGATGCATCGGTCTATATTCTGGACTGTATGGCCAACTTTGGCTCCGGGAAGGTATTGGGTCCAGCAGAAGCCAAAAGCCGACTGAAACGAGCCATACTTGATATTCGAAAAAGCCATCCGGACACCCCGATCTTGGTCGTGGAGCACGCCGGCTATTCCGATGGGGAAATACAACCTGATCGAATGCTAACATATTCCGACCTCAATATTGCAACCGATGAAGTGTTTCGTGAATTGACAGAAGAAAAAATTCCTGCTATTTATTTGTTGAAGAAGGATGCCCTTGGACTAGGCATAGATAGTTTTGTAGATGGCACCCACCCCAATGATTACGGGATGTTACAATACGCTGATGCAGTTTTTAATAAAATCAACGAGTTTGAAAACTGAAAGGTTCCAATACCCATAATTCAACGAATGGGAACCTTTCCAGAAACAACGACATGGCCATAACAATCCTTCAAATGGGCACAGCTCTTGTTTTACGGATGTCTATTTTGGCAATATCATTGGGTGTTTTGATGAATCGATTTTAGGGATTCAATTCTATTATCTACTTTTAGGCAATTTCTAATTTTAGAAGTCAACAAAATTTCATAAAGGATTTATTTTTCAACAATCTTGCATAAAACTTTTTAGCATGAGGTATAAAAATTATTTATTGTTATTGGCTATCCTATTCATCGGAAGTGGTTTTTCACCAGCAACCGAAACCGATCCGTTGCCACGCCCAAAATTGGTCGTAGGCATTATGGTCGACCAGATGCGATGGGATTATCTGTATCGCTATTACGAAAGGTATGGTTCCGATGGCTTTAAAAGATTATTGAACGAAGGGTTTTCCAATGAAAATACATATATAGACTATATACCTACCGTTACAGGAATAGGCCACGCTACCGTTTATACGGGTACGGTGCCCGCAATCCATGGTATAACGGGCAACAGTATTACCTTTAATTCTTCCGGGGAAACTGTTAACTGTGTGGGGGACGACAAGGTGCAAAGTGTGGGGACCAGTTCGGATGACGGCAAGAAATCCCCCGTGAACCTATTATCAAATACCATTGGGGACGAATTAAAATTGGCAACAAATTTTAGGTCTAAAGTAATCGGTATCTCATTAAAGGATAGGGCATCTATATTGCCTGCAGGGCATGCGGCGGATGCTGCCTATTGGTTTGTGGCAAAGACGGGCAAATGGATTTCCAGTACCTATTACATGGACGAGCTGCCCAAATGGGCAACTAAATTTAACGATAAAAATTATGCAGCCAAATATTTGAAAAAGGATTGGAATACCCTCTACAATATCAAAACGTATACCCAAAGTACGGCTGACAGTAAACCATATGAAGGTACTTTAAAGGGGCAGGACGAGGCTGTTTTCCCCATAAAAACGTCTAAATTGTATTCCAAGGACGACTATAGCGTAATCTATACCACTCCATATGGCAATAGTATGGTACTGGATTTTGCAAAGGAGGCCATCGATAGGGAGGCATTGGGACAGGGAAAAGAGACGGACCTATTGGCGATCAGTCTTTCCTCTACCGATGCTATAGGCCACACCTTCGGAATGAACTCGATCGAAGCTGAGGACACCTATCTTAGATTGGACCAGGAATTGGGAGAATTTTTAAAATATCTGGATAAAAAGGTGGGAGAGGGCAATTATACCGTTTTCCTTACGGCAGATCACGGTGCTACCCATAACCCACAGTTCCTCCATGAAAACAAAATTCCTGTGCACCCAGTGAAATCTCCTTTAAAGGACGATCTGAACAGCCTTTTAAAGGAAAAGTTCCAAGTAGATAATTTGGTCAATAACACGGGCTATAATCAGGTGCGTTTTGATTATAAGCTTATTGCCGAGCATCATTTGGACGAAGGAGCAATGCGAGATATTTGTATGAAATACCTTAGAAGAAATCCAGAGGTATTATTTGTAGCCGACTTCAATAAGATCGGGGACGCAGCCATTCCGGAAGAGGTTAAGAGTAGAATGGTCAATGGCCATCACCCGGATAGGTCCGGGGGGATTCAGATCATATTTAATTCCGATGTTAGGCCCTTAAGTTCCAAAGGCTCTGGCCACGGAAATTGGAATCCGGACGATGCCAGGATACCTATGTTATGGATGGGATGGGGGATAAGGAAGGGTAGGTCTACCCACCAGGCCCATATGTCCGATATTGCGCCTACCGTAGCATCCCTTTTAAGGATTCAAGTGCCAAATGGCAGTATAGGAAAGGTTCTGAGCGAAGTTTTAAAAGATCAATAAGCTGATAAAATTGTTTGTGTATTTCTGACATTGGATTAGCTGATCCCTGAACCCTCTTTTGGTGGTTTGGCTAAAGGGCATTAGGGGCGATTAAACATAAAACGATCAATCAGAACCATGCTACCCTGAATTTTCTTAAATGACAAAACCGCAACAAATTAGCATTACCGGAGGAAGTGGCCATTTGGGAACATGTTTAATCAGACTTCTTTTAGATCAGAACTTTAGCGTTAAAGCTTTATATAAAAATCACTTACCTAGAATAAATCACCCTAATTTAACGTGGCTCGAAGGCGATGTTACCCGCAAAGATTGTATTGAACAACTTACGGAAAACGCCAATATATTGGTTCACTTGGCCAGCATAATTTCTATTGGCGAAAAAAAAAGGGAGGTTGTTTACAACACAAATGTTTATGGAACTGAAGTTATTATTAATGCTTGTTCCAATAAAAACATTCGATTAATTTATGTTAGTTCTTCCAATGCTGTCAAGGAAACTAAAAAGAATGAGGTCTTTGATGAAAACAGACCCTATAAAACGAAGGGTGATTTTCTATATGGGTACACAAAAGCACTTTCCGAACAAAACATTTTAGAAGCTGTACGCATTAAGAACCTGGATGCCATAATACTTAGGCCAACTTCTATTATTGGCCCTCCGGATTTTATGCCTTCCTATTTTGGTCAAACCATATTAGACCTGCATTACGGCGATATTCCAGCGCTTACAACCGGCGGCTATAATTTGGTTGATGTTAGGGATGTTTCGCAAACCATAATCAATAGTTTTACAATGGGAAAAACTGGCGAGATCTATTTAGTGGGTGGAAACTATTGTAGCTTGAAAGAGATTGCCACCATGTCAAACCCAAAAAGGAAGGTGTTTATAATTCCATTAGACCTTTTGATTGTATGGGGTCCGCTTATATCTGTTATCAATAAAATATTCAAGATGCGATGGCCCATTACAAGGGAAAGCCTGATTATTTTAAAAAAAGCACCAAAAAATGTAGATTCGTCCAAGGCAATATCAACCTTAAACCATAGGATCAGAACGACCCAAACTACCATCTCGGATTTAATTGCCTGGTTTAAAGCAGAAATCGAACCATGAGCGTAGAACAATTTAATTACATCTGCATTATTTGGGCATTGATCGGAATTGCTACCTTTATTTTATTGCAATTTGTAACCGCACCTTACGGCAGGCATATAAAAAAAGGTTGGGGCCCCGAAATATCAAATAAATTGGGGTGGATTCTTATGGAACTGCCTTCCTTTACTATTATCCTATATTTCTATTTAAATTATGGCCAGAGTTCTTATGCACAATTTCTTAGCATCTTATGGCTGATCCATTACTTCAATAGAACATTTATTTATCCTTTTAGAATACGCACCAAGGGGAAAAAAATGCCGTTGACCATTTTGGTTTCAGCTTTGTTTTTCAATTTTATCAATGCTGGATTGAATGGATATTTTTTGGCACATTTTGAACAGTATAGCGATTTAGCCTTTAAACATTGGACATTTTATTTAGGCTTGATAATTTTTATTTTAAGCTTTATTTCCAATCAAATAAGCGATAATGTCCTAATTGGATTAAGAAAACCAAATGAAGCAGGTTATAAAATCCCGAATGGCTATCTATTTAAATATGTTTCCTGTCCCAACCATTTAAGCGAAATCATGCAGTGGACAGGTTTTGCAATCATGGCATGGAATTTACCGGCAACTTGCTTTCTTATTTGGACAATGGCCAACTTACTTCCCAGAGCTATAGAACATCACAAATGGTATCATAAACATTTTGATGATTACCCCAAAAACAGAAAAGCGATCATTCCAAAAATATGGTAACCCATTTCGCTTTATGAACTAAATAAAATCACGATATTTAGATACTGAATTATTTCTTAAGATTCATCTAAATATGGCTATCAATATTAATCAAATTTCAAAAAAGATAGTTTCCTTAAGATGGATTACCATAATCATGGTCGTCCTGGGCACCTGTTTTTTTGGATTTCAAATATCAAAACTGACAATTGACGCGGATATTATCAAATCCTTGCCAGATGATGACAAGAATGCAGAACTTTTAAAGCATATCAGCAAAAATTTTGGTGGGAACAGCATGGGGGTTATTATTTTGGAAACGGATAATATCTATCAAACCAAAGTTCTTGAAGATGTGCGTACTTTAACCGACACCTTGTCAAAAATAGATGGAATAGCATCGGTTTCCAGTCTAACCAATATCATCAATATTAAGGGAAGCGAAAATGGCATTGAAGTGGGTAGATTGGTCGATGAATCCAACTTGCCCACAAGTCCCGAAGAATTTCAGGCGCTTAGAAACAACATCCTTTCAAATAATATGTACAAAGGCACCATTGTGTCCGAAGACGAAACCTCTACTTTAATTATTTTTAATCTCAAGGACGAAGCCAATGTCAATGAGGTGGCCCAAAATGTCCTAAAAAAAACAAAGCAACTTCATTTGCCTGAAACACTTTATTATACGGGCTCCCCAATGCTTGTCACCTATATTTCGGAGTTGATGAAAAGGGATTTGACCCGGCTATTGCCACTTGCTTTTTTGGTTATTGCCCTAATTTTATTCTTTAGTTTCAGAACAATTTCGGGCGTTGTTCTACCTCTCTTAACTGCCGTAATTTCCATAGTTTGGAGTTTGGGTATTATGGCTTCGCTCGGGTTTAGCATGTCAATGATCTCCAACAACATCCCCATTATTTTATTGGCCGTTGGTAGCGCCTATTCCATACATGTAATTAATAGAATAGACCAATTGCGCGCCGAAAACAAACCAGAAGTTGTTTCAACGGCTCTTGCATACGTATTGGTTCCTGTTATTTTATCGGCGATTACAACCATGATCGGATTTGTGTCCTTTATTTTTGGGGCTTATTTAGAAATGATAGTGGAATTTGGGATTTTTACCGCCTTGGGAACTTTTTTTGCATGCGTTTTGGCCATCTTTTTTGTTCCGGCAATCCTATCGTTTAGGAAAACTAAAAAGACTGCCCCTATGGAAAAGAAACCAAGGAATTCTTTTTTAAGAAAATCTGCTTTAGAACCCTTAAGCAAGCTGCTCTTTAAATACCCAAAGCGTATATTGATCATCTGGGGCCTTTTAATCGCCCTAAGCGTATTTGGTCTGTTTTCAATAAAGCGAAGTGTAGATATTCAGGAGTACTTTAAAAAGGACAACCCAACCAGATTGGCCGAAAAAATAATGGTCGAAAAATTTGGGGGCACCAAACCCGTATTTGTTTTATTTAAGGGAGACATGCAAAGTCCCGAAGTTTTAAAAACCATGCGGAGGACAGCGGAATACATGGAGAAGAGTCCGGATATTTATACCTCCATGTCCATTGCGGATTTAATTTCAGAATTAAATTTTGCCATAACCGGAAAGCGGGATGTTCCCGATGATCCGGAACAAATTGCACAACTTTGGTTTTTATTGGACGGCAACGAAATTTTGAACCGATTTGTCAACGAAGATTTAAATGAAGGCATTATCATTTCAAAGTTTAAATCGCCCGACAATCAGTCCAAAAAAGTATTTTCAGAATACATGAATTCCTTTATTAAGGAAAACTCGACCAAAAATTGTCAGATTGAAATAACTGGAATGCCTTTTGTAGACATTACAATGGACCAAAGTTTAATTAACAGTCAAATGGGAAGTATATCCATTGCCATCCTTTTTGTGATTTTTATTGTTGGACTTATTTTACGGTCGTTTAAAAGTGGGCTATACGCTTCTATTCCCATTGTTGCCGCTATAATTATTCTGTTTGGCGTTATGGGTTTAACGGGCATCTCCTTAAACATTGCAACCGTTCTTGTTGCCAGTGTTGCCTTAGGAATCGGAATTGACTATTCAATTCATGTCATATCGCATTATAACCATGTGATAAAAGACACGCATAATTTAAAAAAGGCCATTCAGGATACTATCCTAATAAGCGGAAATGCTATTATTATTAATGTAATTGCAGTTTCAGCTGGATTTTTGGTTCTAATTTTTTCGGATATGGTTCCTTTGCAATATTTCGGATTGCTGATCGCAATAAGTATGGTCAGCTCAGGACTAGGGGCCATAACCTTGCTTCCGGCTATTTTAATACTCGTCAACAAAAAAACCAATTCATTAAAGCCAAATATCGATGAAATTTAAAACAGTATCTATACTTACCTTTCTGGCACTTGCCATAATGTCTTCCGCTAAGGCACAAAATGCGGAAACCTTGTTGCAAAATATGGACAAACTTATGTCCGCGCCAAAAGATAGGGTGGGGACCATAGAAATGACAGTTACCAATAAGAACGAAAAGGAAAAGGTACGTGAAGCCATTTTAAAACAGAAAGGCACCGATAGAAAAATGTACAAATATACCAAGCCTGAAAATAAAGCTGGTATTGCTACCCTTAGCCTTCCCGGAGGTGTTACGTGGCTTTATATGCCATCTTTTGGGAAACCTATAAAAGTGTCCATGTTAAGTAAAAACCAAGCATTTACAGGTACGGATTTTTCCTATGAGGATATGAGCGGCATTCCATATAATGAGAGGTATATACCAAAATTGGTTAAGTCCGAAGACGACACCTATATGCTGGAACTAACGCCTAGAACAAAGGAAACGACTTATTCCAAGATTTTGATATCCCTGGATAAAACCAATAATTATCCGGTAAAAATGGCCTTTTTCGTTATGGATGGAACCTATGAAAAATTAGCGACCTATAAGTATGTCAAACAAGGGAAGTATTGGTATGCCCAAGAAGTACTTATGGAAAATATAAAGACGAATCATTCCACTAAAATTGTTACCAAAGACATCAAATTTGATCAAGGACTTAAAGATGAGGATTTTGAGGTCGAAAAATTAAAAGCTAATTGATCAAACCCATAGTCTTATCCCGATACTTTTTATTTTTGATTACCTTTCTCAGTTCTAACATTGTGTAATACGGCGAGTCGTCCGCAAAAATATTCGCCATCCAAGCAGGAATCCCCCCTCCTGGATCTACCTGCATTTTAAAGGTAATTTCGAGTTTCCCCGAGGTCAATACCTGCGCTTTCCAATAGCCATTCCCAGATATTCTTACCGCTGCCTTTTTTGCAGCCATATAATTTTCCAAAAGTTCAATTTCAACGTGGAGCGATTTAGTTTTGGAATCCCATTTAAAAGTATTTAAATACACCCCATCCCTGTTCTCATACGGAAAGGGCATCTTAACCACTGCGTAATAAATTTGAAGGGAATCGCCAGATCTTTTAAGTAATTCAGCATCCTTTAATTTGTAGGCCCAAGTTGTAATGTTATCTACATCGTATAAAACCGAAAGAAAGGCCTGGACACTTTCCTCGATGATCATGGTTGACTTAAAGGCCTTAAAATTTGATGTGCTTACAGGTTTTGTATAAACCTTTATGCCACTTTCATCTTTTACCAGTTCCCAGTCCTGCTGCGAGGTTACATTTTGAAACATAAAAACAAAAAGTAACCAACTATGTTTTGTCCCAAACCTAATCATCGATAATTTCTATGTTTTCGGGAATGTTATAATTGTATTCTTCAAAGACAAACCCACAGGTATTCCTTAAGGTCTCCAAATTAGCATTAGTAATCTTATGCGTATTTTTTTTATAAGACTTTTTACTTTCTATATATGTTTTGAATTTAGGTTCCGCCACTTCAAAACCGGACAGATTTAATTTCGTATAAATATTGTTTAGCGCGCCCATTGGATCTTCCTGAAGCCCGTCAAAGGACAATTCCACCAAGTTTCCTTTGGGAATTAAGTCACGTTGCCGTAAATAATCGCCCATCAAATTCTTGTATAGTTCAAACACCATGGCATCAATAGTGTCATGGGGTATATTTTGCAATTGTAGATGGGGCAACATCTTGGAAAAAAAATTATGTGTGGACAAGAATACCTCGACCGGGTTTCTATGGATATGAATAAATTTTGCGTTTGGAAACATAGATAACAACAAACCAATACGCGCCGTGTTTGGTGGATTTTTGGAAAGGTAGATTTCCCGGTCCGTATTCTTTAGCGCCTTTGCAATAAGCAGCTTGTAGTCCGATTTCCAAGACTCCAACTGACTGTTTTCAATTTCCTTAAACTGAATAAAACGGTTGTAATATTCCCTGATTTTAAGAGGGAACATCCAGAAGTAATAGAAGCAAACAGGGGTTTTATCACCCAAAGCAAACTCCTCTTCCTGTGGTAAGTCCGTCCCTAAAACCACATTGTCCCCAGCTCTTTTTCCTGGAATTAACAATTTGGCAAACCCCTCGAACAAAAATTTTCCCAGAAAATTAAAAAGGGTGTCCGGGAAAACACTCTGAAACGTTGTGGTATAACCCATTTTTGGGTCTTGACAAAGCAAATTATGCAAATGAGTGGTTCCACTTCTCCAATGGCCCAAGATAAAAATCGGTTGGTTTTTGAGGTCCTGATTTTTATATCCAGGGTTGATAAAAAGTCGTTCGTAAGCTCTAAAAGGTAAGTTTATCAGATTGACGATTAAAATAGCAAGAAGCCTAAAATAATAAACGGAGTCAATTTTATTTTTCCTGACTAAATCCAAAAATAAATTAAAAGAATACCCAACAGCGGGAGGCATTAAGATTCCTTTTTTACTCTCATTATCAATTTTCGGCATCTATATGAAAATCATTTTTCCACTTCCAAGCAGTATATTCCAATCAGAAAAAAAATCTTGAAGAAGTGCATTCCGCAAGATTTATTTAAGAGTCAAACTTGTTTTATAAATTGTTACCCTCAAGGAGCAGCCCGGTTATTTTTTCTTTTTAACGTATACGCATATCCTAGGGAAAATGTAAAGCTTCCCATGTGAACAGTGCCATATGTATCTGTGTCGTTTTGCAATGGAATAAACCCATATGACCCCCTTGCATCAAAAATAAACTGACCGTTTTCCGTAATCTGGTAGCTAAATCCAATACCGAACATGCCCCCAAAATCCATATTTGCAAGATCTTTATCAATATCTGTTGTTGCAGTTAAATCTTGTGGTGGTAGGTCAACCAATATCCAATCTTGTGGCGGATCTTGTGGATTTACAGGAACCTGTACGGGCATCATTCCGGTTTCATCATAATACAGCTGACTTGTTCCCGCGGTTTCCTGTTTTGGGCTTAAAATAAAATCCACATAAAAACCTGCATTTGCATAAACTCCCCATTTACTATTTAAGCTCCATTCGTATTTGGCAAGAATAGGAATTTCCAAATAGGAAAACACAGCTCTGTTATCAAATTCCGCATAAATGGGAACACCTCCTGAAAGCTGTGCTAATTGTGGATCCAATTGTGCGGGAGGAATTGGTTGCATCCCACTTCTTTCCCCACCTTTTCTCGCGAATACAAATTCTGTTTTGATCGAGAAATTATCGGTTAGCCCATAATCCATGAAAATACCACCATCAAAGCCCGCGACCGTTGAATAATCCTTACTATAAATATTGTTGTCAATACTTTTAAGATTAGGTAAACCTACTCCGAGTCTAACACCTACCTTTGTTTCTTGTGCAAAGCTACCTGAGGTTATCATAACAAGGACTAACACAATAAGTCTGTTAAAATGTTCCATGCGTTTATTTTTAGTTGGTTATTTAAGTTTAAATATAGCTAGGATTTATTAAAGATGCTTTATAAAGGCATAGTATTTTTCATTTGCTGATTTTTAAGGGAAAAAGCTTGCATAAACTGGCACCCAGAAAATAAAATCCTGATTTGTTATCACTTAAAACCATATACAATCAAATTAAATGAACTCCTAAAAACTTCAAAACCACGTAAGTAGTGAAACTTACGTGGTTTTGTTGCCATTTGATATGGCTTTTAGTGACCTCGACAGGATTAGCTGCGCTTTTCCAGCAAAGCTCCGCTTTGAAAATCAAAAACCCGTACTTAAAAATTCAATCGAGCTTGATTTTACGTACAGGTTTATGATTTATTCGTTTATTTGATACCTCTTTTAAAAGTCGCTGCTCAAGGCCAATTAGGTAAGATTGCTGATGCGGTATTAAATGTAAATCTATTACAGGAGCAATTTCCAGTGATTCTATCCAATCTTCAAATGTATCTAAATACATTTATATTAGACGAGTCTTTAATTGACGAAATTATTAAAGGTGCAAGAAAAGCAGGTCTTAGTATAGGTTAAATCATTACGCGTTTCATGTATTTCATAAAAATGTACACCCAAGATTTTGAAGGTGTACATTTATTTAAGTAACCGTTACATTGAGATTCTACTTTATTCTTTTTATTGACTATCATAAATTTGGGTCACTAACGTAAATTATTACAGGCCTCATGTATAAAAAATACAGTGATGTTGTGCAACTATTTCCAGAATATGAAGAAAAGATTGGTTTGCAATTGGAAACCGATGAGAATTTCCGTGACTTATGTTCAGATTATTTACTCTGCGTTTCAATGATTTTGGTTCGAAAAAAAGAGATCGATAAAAAAAAAGAGGAAATAGCAGAATTCGAAGATTTACAAAAAACAATGAAAGTAGACATTTTGAGAGAAATTCAAAAAACTAATATTTTCAATCAATTATAATTTAATCAATAGAATTCCTCGAGGCTCTGCCTCGGGGTAGCGTCCTGATACGTACTTTTGTGATTATGAGTGATCACATTCACAAGCGGCATAACAAGAGCCTGTTGCTTTATCATTTTGTTTGTCCAATCAAATATCGGAGAAATGTACTTGGTGATGACGTTTCGGCGACGTTCAAGGAGATTTGTCTTGGTATTGGTATAGAGGAGCGGTACGAGATTCATTTTTTGGAGATAGGTTTTGATGGCGACCACGTTCATTTTTTGATCCAGAGTGTTCCGGCGAACGCTCCGAAAATGATAATCGGTGCGGTCAAGAGCATCACGGCCAAGGAAATTTTCAGGCTCCATCCCGAAGTGAAAAGTATGCTTTGGGGCGGCAAATTTTGTACAAGCGGATATTATGTGAATACTGTCGGACAGTACGCAAATGAAGAGGCGATAAAGAAGTACCTCCAAAACCAAGGAAAATCCGAATATAAAGAAATACATAAAAATCAATTAAGTTTGTTTTTGATACCTCGATGGCTCTGCCTCGGGGTAGTTCATTCTTTTAAAAATAAATTCTTAATTACAAAATAATGAAAACCAAAATTACTTTATTAACTATGTTGTTCTTAGCAACAACACTTAGTGCTCAAGAATCTCAAGAGGAATTAGCTAAAGCAGCTCAAAACCCCTTAGCAAACTTGATGAGTTTTCCGTTTCAATATGATGGCAATTTTAACTATGGACCCAATAATGATAGGACCCAAAATGTATTGAATATTGAGCCCGTAATTCCACTTATGGAGGGTAAAATCATTACAAGAACAATACTTCCATTTGTTTGGCAACCGGAATTTGATAAGCCATCAGGGTCTGTTTCCGGATTGAGTAATGTCGAACTTACCGCTTTTTATGTACCCACTTCAAAAGGAGTAATCTGGGGAATTGGACCTATAGTTGAGTTCCCTGTAGCTAATGAAACTTTTGGTTCAAAGAAATTAAGTGT